>Ga0315279_10000291_pt1 | contig 104990 bp, 82 predicted proteins | sample YL17G06_20_MG_FD_203694 | JGI IMG/M metagenome (GOLD analysis project Ga0315279, IMG submission 203694) | Sediment microbial communities from Yellowstone Lake, YNP, Wyoming, USA - YL17G06_20 | ecosystem: Environmental > Aquatic > Freshwater > Lake > Sediment | place: USA: Wyoming | collected... | reverse complement strand
ATGTCGATGTTGTGCCATAATTCCGACTCCTTTCGTGCAAATTTATACGCCTGTGGCGTAAACCTAAAAGAACTATAACACAACTTACCACCTTATATGCTGGTCTGGTTTTTGGGGAGTATTATACTATTCGTGTGAATTCGTGGTCAATTTCTTTATGTTTTTTGTGCCTGTCCTGAGCCAGGTCGAAGGGCCTTTTCGTGGCTGGTTTAGCAGTGTTAATCCTGCGTCTGAAAAATTTGTGTCTATTTGTGTGAATTCATGGCTATTTTTCTTTGTGTTCTCTGCGCCCTCTGTGGCCAAACAAAATACCGTGTTAATCAGTGTTAATCCGTGTCTGAAAAATTTGTGTCTATTCGTGTGAATTCGTGGTTACTTTTGTGCCTTTTGTGATGAAAATAATCTGTGTTAATCTGTGTAATCTGTGGTTGCTTTTGTGTATTTTACCTTCGTGTCTTGGTGTTAAAAACCTGCTCAAAAACCGCTCAAAAAGTAACTCATTTTTGCAAAAAAGCGCAAAAAGTTGCTAATTTCTATCAAAAAAGTGCAAAAAAGCGCTCATTTTTGCCCTCATTTTTACGCTAAAAACAAATATGTCCTATAAAAACACGTCTTTATCTGTCGCTAACCGCCCCATTTTCAAAATTTTCGTCAAAAACCCCTTATTTCCCAACTTTTTTCTCTTTTTTGTTCTCTTTTTTCTTTTGCCTTTCCTCTTTTTTTGCCCTTTACCTCACACCTATCCCCTAACGGCTAATTTCTCTTGACCGCTTGGAATTTTCAGATAAACTCCGGCTTAAATTTTCGTCTCTCAGGAGAACTAAAAATGGCAGGAGCCCAACCAAATTCAGTTGATATTGAAAAATGGCTCAAGCTAATAAGGGCCGATGGTGTCGGGCCAGTAACTTTCGTAAAGCTTGTAAAACACTTTGGCTCAGTTGACAGAGCTTTGGGCACTTCTATCAGCGAGCTATCAAAAGTTGATGGCATTGGATTTAAGACCGCCGAACGCATCTTTGCATCGCGTGACAAGTTCGATGCTGCCGGCGAACTCAAACTGGCAGAAAAGTTAGGCGTATGGATAATCAATCTGGCAGACAATCGTTATCCGCCGGTGCTCAAGCGAATTTACGACCCTCCGCCAGTTCTTTATATAAAAGGGACTTTGACCCCTCAGGACAATTTGTGTATTTCGATAGTTGGCACCCGCCGATGCAGCTTATATGGCCAGGAGCAGGCATCAAGATTTGCGCACTTTTTGGCTTCCGCAGGTTTTACTATCATTTCAGGTATGGCACGCGGCATAGACACCGCTGCCCATCAAGGTGCGCTCTCGGCCGGCGGGCGCACAATCGCCGTGCAGGGCTGCGGCCTGGCCAATATCTTTCCGCCGGAGAATAAAAAGCTATTTGAGCTTATAGCGCAGTCCGGCGCCTGTATCAGCGAATTGCCATTGCAATATGAGCCGTTGTCGGAAAACTTTCCGCCCCGCAACAGAATAATTGCAGGCCTGTCACTGGGGACAATTGTTATCGAGTCGCCTCTTAACTCGGGGGCGCTAATTACCGCCAGGGCTGCGCTGGATTATAACCGGGAGGTGATGGCGGTGCCGGGCAAGATTGATTCACCCTTGAGTAAAGGGGCACACAAATTGATAAAAGAGGGCGCAAAACTAATTGAGTCCGTAGAAGATGTAATGGAGACGCTGGGCTATATCGGTGAACAACTGAAAGAGCACGCCGCTATTGCCGCTGAAAAAGCTGCGGCAAAGCAAGAAAAACCTCTATTTGAGATAAAAGAATTGAAGCTAAGTGGCGGCGAAAAAAGCATTTATGAACGATTAAGCAAAGAGCCGCTGCATATAGAACAACTAATTATGGATACGAACCTATCCGCAGGAATTGTTAATGCAGGCCTGATTTCACTTCGCCTAAAAGGACTCGTAAAGCAGTTCCCAGGCAGTCTTTTCGTAAAATTGTAAAAAATATCTGCATTTCTACAGTTTTCAGATATAAAAACCGCAAATTTCCGTCTTATATATTAGGAAGTGTTCAGGTCCTGGTTTGTTAAACAAACAACGAACCTGCCTTGCAAATGGACAATTGCAAGCAGGACTTAAACCGTTAAGTTTATATAAAGGAAACTTATTAGGAGTTCAATTCTTCTGATAGAAAATGGATTTTTCAGGCGAGAATATACTTAATACTTTTCTATAAGTTATTTATTAACAACGCCTTAACCGCATTAATTAAACGAGGCGATGCGGTTTTTCAGCTTGTTTCTGTTGACTTATGTAGTCTTAACTAATATAATTTATGTTTTAATGGTTAAACAAGCAAAAACAACCGGAAAGAAACTGTCGAAAACCTCCTCCAAGGTCGCCACAGTCAAGGGTAAACGGCCCTTTGGGACATACCAAGAGGCTGTCAGATACCTTTTTGACAGGACTGATTACGAGAAGGAGCAGCGCCTGCGGTACAATGTTACGACCTTCGACCTGAACAGGATGGTCAGACTATTGGAGCTGTTAGGCAATCCGCACAAAAAAATCGATACAGCCCATATAGCCGGCACAAAAGGTAAAGGCTCTACCGCTACAATGCTGGCCAAAATGCTTGAGGCTAACAAATACAAGGTCGGACTATACACATCTCCGCACCTTGTGCACCTGCACGAGCGGATTGTGGTCAACTCGAAAATGATTAGCGAGCCGGAGATGCTTGGGCTGTTGAACCGCGTTCACGCTCCGGTCGAGAAGGTGTCGAAGACCGACCATCTCACGTTCTTTGAGATTATGACAGCTCTGGCGTTTATGTATTTTCTGGATAAGGCAATCGACATCGGGGTCATCGAGACCGGCATGGGCGGCAGATTAGACAGCACCAACGTTATCGAGCCGAAAGTGGTCGGCATTACCAGCTTGAGTATCGACCACATGCAGCAGCTCGGCAATACTATTGACAGCATTGCCAAAGAAAAGGCAGGCGTGATGAAGCCGGGTGTGCCGGTAGTAACCGTTCAGCAGGATCCAGTAGCGATGCAGGTCCTCAGGTCGCACGCTAACACTGTCAAGGCGCCGTTAAGCGTAACCGGCGTGGACATCGATTTTTCGCACCGCTTTGAAACCTCGCGCGAGCACGGGCCGCATACAAGGATTTGTCTGACAACACCAACCAGTAGATTTGAACATCTGCGCGTGCCCCTGCACGGCAAGCACCAGGCAATCAACTGCGGCCTTGCTCTGGCAATGCTGGATAAGCTAAAAACAGCCGGCTACAACATAGACACCGAAAAGGCCATTGAGGGGCTTAATAAGGTGTCGCTGCCGGGTCGGATGGAGATGATTTATGACGACCCGAGGATTATGATTGACGGCGCACACAATGCCGCGAGCATTCAGGCTCTGATGATTGCCATTGGACAGCACATCCCTTATGACTCGATGATAGTAATCTTCGGCTGCAACAACGATAAGGACATCAAAGGGATGTTGCACAATCTACAATATGGAGCCGATAAAGTAATTTTCACACGGAGCAACTCGGTGAAAGCTATGTCACCGCAGGAGCTTGCCGATATGTATACCGAGATGTCCAGCAAAATGTGCCAGGCAGCCAACAGCTTAGGGGAAGCGCTGCAACTGGCCAAAAGCGCAATCACCAAAGAAGACTTGATTTGCATTACCGGCAGTTTTTATCTTATCGGCCAGGCGAAGATGCGTTTACAGCCGGCTCGCTCACTTCCTGCCGGTTGACTGGCGGCTCAAATCACCACACCTGAAATGTGCTAAATCGCTTCGCCGATTCAGTCTATCGAGATTTATCTGCCGGAGGCGGAATCCAGAAACGAAAAAGGGCCGGTGGTGCCCCTGGACTCCCGGCCCTTATATTCTTCCTTATACCAAACTAATACTACCATCACGGATTATTATCCTCGAGACAATGGTCGCAAAGTATGGCAATATCAGCAAAATTAACACGGCAGTCGTGATTTAGATCACCTATGGGGTATGTGTAATTTTTGTCACCACAGACTGGCTCATAAAAGATTGCCGACGCCAGTACCTATAGTCTTAAATTGCCAGACATCGCCTTTGTATTTGATTGTCTGGACGGTCTCAACTTCATCGACCCTCCAATAATACCAGGTATCTTTGTTCAGAGTGCCAGGTGTGTAAGGCGAGGTCTTTCTGCCTTTATACAGGGGCGATGAGGTATCGGCACTCTCCACAGCAGTTCTGTCAATGCCCAGATACACCTCATGATACCTCGCCGTAAAGCCTGGACCCCAGGAAAGGGGCTCGTTCGGGTCCACCAGGAGTGCATTATCAGCCGGGCTGGGGCTATGCGCCTTCAAACCTGCCGTCGTAAAGGTCCACACAGTGCCCTTGATTATCGTCTCGTCTTCCTCGACCTCATCGATTCGCCAGTTATAAGTCTTTGATGCCTGTTGCAGAATAGCAGCTTTGGTAGAAAACGACTGAACCCCGGGTGTCTCAAGCACCTGTTCTATGTATAGAGCCGAAGACGTATCGGCGTTCCCCACCGATGTTCGGTCGGTGCCAAAATATACATCGTGGGCGGTTGCGGTCTCTCCCGCATTCCAGTAAAGAATCGATTTTGCCTGATTTATCGCGTCATCAGCCGGAGTAGGCCTCCAGGCCTGTCCCAGTTCTGGAATGTCTTTGAGCCAATATTCAACTAAAACCGCTACATCGTGAATATCGACCCTGCCGTCACCCCAGGACATCGGCCCTATATCAACGGATGGTTCATCCTGGCCCCAGTATTGAGCAAGTATGGAAAGGTCTTTTAGGTTCACGATTCCGTCGCCGTTGAAGCCGATGGGGATGATCGGCACCTGGTAGTCATCCCAGACGCCGCCGAGGTATTCACTGTAGTACAATGTGGAGCCATCAGGCGAGATGCGCGGGAAGTAATTATCTGCGGGTCCATTGACTATGGGGCCAAGGTTCACCGCTGGCTGCCAAGGATCAGAAAGGGTTGCCCGCCTTGCCATCCACATGTCATCACCGCCATATCCACCGGGCCGGGGTGTCGGGCAGGAGCCGCATGTCCGGCAGCCGGCGAAGAGCAGCAGAAGTCCGTCCGGTGAAAGGGCGGTGACGTGCTCTTCATATGCACTGTTCACCAGGGGCCCGAGATTCACGGGCTGGCCCCACGGATCGTTCGTTGTGGTTCGTTTCGTGCCCCAGATGTCGCAATATCCGTATCCACCGGGGCGATATGACGCGTAGTAGAATTCCAACCCGTCTGCCGTGATCCAGGGTTCAACGTCGTCACTGCTGGTATTGATCGGCGTGCCCATGTTCACCGCCGGTCCCCAGGGTGCATTCCTGGCCGCGCGCGTTGTCATGTATATGTCGTGGCGACCTGAGCCAGTAGGGCGATTTGAGCAGAAACAGAGCGTGAGTCCGTCGCCCGAAATGGATGAGGACAAGTCATCCTGGGGACTGTTAACGGCAGGCCCGAGATTCTCTGGGGGACCCCAATCCTCGTTAATCGAGCCACGCCTCAGCACCCACAAGTCCGCGCCCCCCTCGCCTCCTGCCCGCAATGATAAGATGTATATCTCCAGACCATCATAGGAGAAACATGTAATAGCGTCGGTCGTAGGGTCGATAGCCGGGATGATCGTCTTAAGGTTCACCCGCTCGCCGAATGTGAAATCGGCCTTAGTACTTACAATGGTAAGCACCAGCGCGAGCACGAACGCAAACAACAGTGACGAAATTTTGTAATTATTAAACCGTTCCATTTCACACCAACCTTTCTGCAGCCTGAGCGGCAAGCAATGTAAGGTGGGACTTTGCCCCACCAATACAATTTTTGACGATTCATTTTTGCCCAACTATTGGGCCAATTTGGAAAAATCTTTCATTTCATAATCCCCTCGCCGTTGAAATCAACAACAGGAATGATTGGAACCTGCCAGAAGTCCCAAGTGCTTGGGTCCAGGGTCAAGGCAGTGGCATAGTACAAGGTGCGACCATCCGGTGAGATACATGGTGCCCAATCGTATGCCGGTCCATTGACCTTCGGCCCAAGATTCACTGGCGCTTGCCAGGGGTCTGAAAGATTCGCCCGCCTTGTCATCCATATATCTTGACTACCGTACCCACCTGGACGGGGCGATAAATAGTAGTCAGTGAAGAAAAGCAATAGCCCATCCGCTGAGAGAGAAAACATCCCCTCACCGTACGGACTATTCACCACAGGCCCCAGATTCACCGCCTTGCCCCAGGGGTCGTTCATTGTCGCGCGTCTTGCCACGTAGAAATCTAAGTTACCGTATCCGTCTGCCCGCCAGGACGAAAAGTAGAGTTCCAACCCGTCCGTCGATATCACTGGCCCATCATCACCCGAATAACTGTTGATGTTTGGGCCCAGATTCACTGGTGGTCCCCAGGGGTCGTTTTTTGTCGCGCGTGTTGTCATCCAGATATCGTAACTGCCATACCCGCCGGGCCGGTTAGAATTAAAATAGAGCGTAAGTCCGTCGGCTGAAATGGATGCGGATTCCTCATCCTGGGGACTATTAACGTCTGGCCCGAGATTCTCCGGTGGACCCCAATCGTCGTCAATCGAGGCACGTCTCAGTACCCGCAGGTCACGTGGTCCGGGCCACACTCCCGAGCTGATGTACATCTCCAGCCCATCATAAGAGAGACAATTGATAAAGTCTTGCGCGGGGTCGATGACCGGTATAGTCGTCCTCACGTTCACCCGCTCGCCGAATGTGAAATCCAAAGGTGGCACCCAGCCGAGGATGTCTGCATATCTACGCATATCGGCATAGACGTTCTCCTCTTCGTGCAGATAGCAGTACTGTTGTGCACGCTGGAGGTAGTTGTTTGCATCTGTAGGATTGGCCTGGATTTTCTCGGAATAGAACTGCACCCTCTCCCGATAGTGCCTCTCCATAATGGCCTCCGTCCCCTTCAAGTCCTCGTCAGGTTCGTGACCGTCCATTATGAAGCCGGCAAAAAGGGTCCTGGCCTCGAGCCCTGCGTGCTCGCTTTCCAGGAGCGGTCTGAGGGTCTTGCGGGCTGCTGCGAGGTCGCCGTTCGCGATTAGCCTGCGGGCCTCAGATAGGGCGCTTACCTGCCTTGCGCCTTCGGCCTCTGCGAGCCGGACCTGATACCGGTTCCGGATTAAAAGAATGGTAATAGTGCCGGCCACGACCACCATCGCAAGGGCAGCGATGGCCTGGGAGCGGTGTCTGCGGAGGAACTTGTGCAGCTTATAGGTTGTGCTGGGTGCGTGCGCTAGCACAGGCCTATGTTCCAGGTGCCGCTGGATGTCCAGGACGAGCCTATCGGCTGCCTCATACCGCCGGGCGCGATCCTTCTCCAGAGTCTTCATTACAATCCAGTCCAGGTCACCGCGGACGGCTTTGGTCAGCACATCAGGAGTGGCGTTGTGGCGCTTGGCCACATCGGGCAGCGTCTTGCCCAGGGTGCTCAGCTTGGTCGAAGGCTTGAGGGGTTCGGTTTCTCTTATAATCCGCTGCATTTCAGCGTATCCAGCCTCGCGAAGCTCTTTTGCATCAAAAGGCGTGGCACTGGTAAGAAGCTCGTATAATAAAACTCCAAGCGAATAAATATCAGTGCGTGTATCAATATCCAGACCGCTCATTTCTGCCTGTTCAGGACTCATATACTCCGGTGTGCCAATCATCTGGGCGTATTTGGTAAAAAGCGTCTTTTCGGTGAGTCGATGGCCGGTTGCCTTGGCGATGCCGAAATCGATTACTTTTGGCACCGGTTTGCCATCGTGCAGCGTAATCATCACATTCGAGGGTTTGATGTCGCGGTGAATAATGCCTTTTTGGTGAGCGTGATGAACAGCTTTACAGACATCGATAAATAGTTCCAGCCGTTGCCGGGTATCGAGATTGTTTTTATCGCAGTATTCGGTAATAGGTATTCCCTTAACCAGCTCCATCACAAAGTATGGCCGGCCCGTTTCGGTTGCACCGGCATCGAGCACCCCGGCAATATTAGGATGGTCCATCATAGCCAGAGCCTGTCTTTCGGCTTCGAAACGGGCAATGACCTGCTTTGTATCCATACCGAGCTTGATAATTTTAAGCGCTACTCTTCGGCGGATGGGTTCCTGCTGCTCTGCCATATAGACCACACCAAAGCCGCCTTCTCCTATCTGCTCTAAAAGCTTGTATCGGCCAATGATTGTGCCAGGACCTTCTGTCAAAGGAGAGGTGTCCAACGTAACGTTTGGGTCAAAAGGCGGTGCATTCAGAAAGCTGCCGGCTTGGTCGCGTGCCTTGAGCAAGGTCTCGATGCGGCCCAAAAGATCGGCATCATCCCCACAAGCTTCTTTTATATAGGCCTGTCGCTCATCCGGCGGTTTCGATATTGCCTGGTAATAAATCTGCTCTTCATTTTTATTATCTTCAGCACACATAAATTGCTCCTTTCACTTTCGCTCCAATATATAGTGCGTAAAGCAGAAGCAGATTCCCTCAAAAAAATTGATGATTTTAGTAAAATTATTATAGCGTCTAACAGAATGATGAATATGGTCTGCCATTTGTCACTCCCGCGCAGGCAGGAGTCCATAAAAATCCTTAAAAGAGTGGATTCCCGCTTTCGCGGGAATGACACTCACAGGTCACATTTCATTTTGTTAGAACCTCTTAGTCAGCCCGATGTTGTTTGGTTTGCTTTATTGATTTCCACGCGCAGCCAGGAGCGAGCGTAATCCCAGTATCTTTCCGCCGTCGCACGAGAAATACCCAGGATGTCGGCCGCTTGCTCATAAGTTAGGCCGGCAAAATACCGCAGTTTCACCAGCTCGGCTTTGACCTTATCCTTCTTCGCCAATTTCTGTAAGGCTTCATCTAATGCGAGCAATTCATCCGCCTGAGAAGGCCTATCATTTATCATAATCGCCTCGTCGAGATCAATCCGCTGGAGAGCACCGCCTCGCTTAAGACTCTGCTTGCGGCGGGCATTTTCGATAAGAATACGCCGCATAGCCTCAGCCGCTGCCCCAAAGAAATGGCTGCGACTTTTCCAACTCTGGACTTCTGACCCAACCAGGCGGATGTAGGCTTCGTGAACTAAAGCGGTTGCCTGGAGGGTCTGGCCGGGATGCTCCTGCGATAGCTTCCAGGCAGCCAGATGGCGAAGTTCCTGATAGACAGCCGGAAGCAGCTCATCGACGGCCCGGGCATCTCCCTGCTCAATAGCGTTCAAAATACGGGTAACATCACTCATAATGCCGGCCCCGTGCCACAGCAAAAGATTTATCTGTCAGAAGAATCGCCTTTGGCTTTTCACATTTTCTTGCTTAAAAATCGCGTAACGAAAGGTCACGGTTCTGAAACAATTCTACCAAATCGGCTTGCTTTCGTCCAAAAGTTACTGCGTCATAAAAAAACTATCACATTCAGCAGCTCATTTCGAGACGGATTTTCAGGTTGCAATAGGGGTAAATCTGGGTTATAAAACGTAAAACTATTGAACTCGCTGGTTTTCAGTTTTAATCTTTGGATTATAAGTTTTAGAGGGTCTGAGAATGGCGGAAGTAAAAAAATATATCGCGGTTGACCTCGGAGCAGAGAGCGGCAGAGTAATGCTTGGCTCGATTTCGACTGACAAATCCGCCGGAAGTATGGCGGATAAACTTATCCTCGAAGAAATTCATCGCTTCGGTAACGGCCCAATTGAAGAAAACCGGACACTACGGTGGGATTTCAATAAACTGCTTGGCGAGGTTAAGGCCGGCATAAAAAAGGCTGTCAAAAGTGCAGACCCCACAATTGCGGGCATCGGGGTCGATAGCTGGGGCGTTGATTTTGGCTTGCTCGATGCTGATGGAAACTTGATTGAAAATCCTTACCATTATCGTGACAGCCGAACCAATGGAATGATGGAAAAGGCGTTTGAGCTGGCCGGTAAACGAGAGATTTACCAGAGCACCGGCGTGCAATTTATGCAGTTGAACAGTATCTATCAATTGCTCGCTATGCGGCTGGCAAATTCACCTGCGCTGGCAAAGACAAAGAACCTTGTCTTTATGGCTGACCTGTTTTCATATTACCTGTGCGGAAAGATTTTTGGGGAATACAGTCTTGCAAGCACTTCGCAATTGATGGATATGCGAACCGGTAAATGGGCAAAAAAGCTTTTCGACAAACTTTCCTTGCCCGTAGATATTATGCCGAAGGTCGTCGCACCAGGGACAATTGCAGGCCGGTTGAGCGATAAGGTAAGGGCAGAGCCTGGGTGCGGTGAAATTCCGGTTATTGCAACAGGTTCGCACGATACGGCTTGTGCCGTTGCTGCTGTTCCTGCTAAAGAAGGAGATTGGGCGTATTTATCTTCGGGCACCTGGAGTCTTATGGGTGTAGAGGTGCCGCAGGCAATTATTAATGATAAGACTTTTGGATATGAGTTCACAAATGAAGGCGGTGTGGAAGGGACGATTCGACTTCTCAAAAACATAATGGGATTGTGGCTGATGCAGGAATGCAAAAGGCAATGGCAAAGAGAGGGCAGCGACCTATCCTACAACGAATTAACAGCTATGGCACAAAATGCAGAACCATTTGTCAGTTATATTAACCCGGATTACAGAGAATTCCTTGCGCCGGGCGATATGCCGAAAAGGATAAATGAATATTTATCGCAGAACGGCCAAAAAACGACCAGCGATAAAGGACAAATGACAAGAATAATACTGGAGAGCCTTGCCTTAAAATACCGTTTCGTGATGGGAGCGATTGAAGACATTATAGGAAAGAGAATTGATGTGCTGCATATTGTCGGAGGCGGCATACAGAATGAATTACTTTGCCAGTTCACAGCCAATGCCCTTAACAAAAAAATAATTACTGGGCCTATAGAGGCAACTGCTATCGGCAATGTCCTGATGCAGGCAAGGGCAACAGGACAAATAAAAACGCTGGCAAAGGCAAGAGAAATTGTCCGCAATTCATTTCCGCTAAAAGAATATCAGCCGCAACAGGCATCGCTATGGGAAAAACAATACTGGAAAGTAAAAAGTTAATCCGCCTCCGGCGGATAAAAAGGCAAAATTGAGGAAAAATAGCTTGATAGAAGAGCTTGAACGTAAACTGGATAGTTTTAATCTCGCTGAAAGAAAAGAGGCGCTGCTGTCATTATGCGAAAAGGTAAAAGCAGGGGAAATCACTTTGCCTCCGGCAGGCAAGGCTGTCAACCTGCACTGTCACACTTTCTTCTCATACAACGCATACGGTTATTCGCCGAGCAAATTTGCGTGGCTGGCTCGCAAGGCAGGATTGGCCGTAGCAGGGGTAGTGGATTTTGACGTATTAGATGCTCTGGAAGAATTTCTATGGGCAGCAAGGCAGTTGAATTTGAAAGGTTGTGCGGGTCTGGAGACGCGGGTTTATGTTCCGGAATTTTCCGACAGAGTGATGACGTCACCGGGTGAGCCAGGTATCACATACCATATGGGGGTGGGATTTCCAAGAGCTGATTTGGAAGGTGAAGAAAAACAGTTTCTACTTAATTTGCGCAAGACCGCACAGCAGCGAAATCGAGATTTGACGGACAGGGTCAATAAATACCTGCGGCCGGCGGAATTAGATTATGAGCGGGATGTGCTTATCCTGACGCCATCGGGCAATCCTACCGAGCGGCATATCTGCCTTGCTTATGCACGAAAGGCCAAAGAAATCTTTGGACAAGAAAATGCACTGATTGATTTCTGGTCACAGAAGTTGAGTGTGGACGCCTCATCCTTCATCCTTCGTCCTTCGTCTGACGAGTCACGAGGGACGATTGACGAGGGACGTATTCTTCTGCCTGAAGGCAGAGAGCTGCTCAATACGATTCGAGCCAAAACTATGAAGCGCGGCGGGGTCGGCTACGTTGTGCCGGACAAAGGGTCTTTTCCTTGCATATCGGATACCAATCAATTTATACTCGCAGCAGGCGGAATCCCGACCTTGACCTGGCTTGACGGAACCAGCGATGGTGAGAAGGCAATCGAAGAGCTTGTGCAAGTCGCTATGAGCACGGGGGCAGCGGCGATTAACATTATACCGGACCGCAATTACACGCCCGGCGCCAGTGACGTAAAACTTAAAAACCTTTATCAGGTAACCGAGCTTGCTGAGAAGCTGAATTTACCTGTCATAGTCGGGACGGAAATGAATAGCCCCGGGCAGAAATTCGTTGATGACTTTGACACAGAGGAGCTGTCGCCGCTGCTGCCGATATTCCTTAAAGGCGCACATATTGTTTATGCCCATTCGGAGCTGCAACAAAAGTGCGGGATGGGATATACCGGCGATTGGGCAAAGAATAACTTCAAAAGCGTCTCGGAGAAAAACGAATTCTACCGCGAATTGGGAAGTTTGATGCAGCCGCAGCTTGAAGATAAACTTTGCGAGATAACTGCCGAGATGACACCTCGACAGATACTGGATAAGGTAAAGGGCTTGATAGAATCTGAAGTTAGAAACAAATTAAAATCTAAAATAAAAGCAGCCTGGTTGAGATATAAGAAATGAGTGTTGGATTGCCGAAAACACAATATGCTGTGCAGCTGGTTGGGCCGGATAAGCTTATCCTGAATAAGTCGAAAGAAGTCTTCAGGCCTGGCCCGCACCAGATTCTCTGTCGAGTTGAAGCGGTTGGGCTTTGCTTCTCTGATTTGAAATTGCTGAAGCAATTTTCCAGCCACGTCCGTAAAAGCGAACTTGTTTCAGGCATAGACCTCAAAATCCTTAAAGAAATACCGAGCTATGTCCCCGGCGAGGCAGCAACTGTCCCAGGGCACGAAGCGTCAGTTAGAATCGAAGCGGTGGGACCAGGCGTAAAAAATTTCAAGGTTGGCCAGCGCTATCTTGTTCAGGCGGATTATCGCTGGCTTCTGACCACAAGCTCCAACGGTGCATTCGGATACAACTTTGAAGGAGCGTTGCAGGAATATGTGCTGATGGACGAAAGGGTCATCACCTCGCCGCAAGGTGATTCAATGCTTTTGCCGGTTACTGAGAAGCTCTCCAGTTCGGCTGTGGCTTTAGTGGAGCCGTGGGCGTGCGTTGAAGATGCTTATGCATCGAAAGAACGGACGAACATAAAAACAGATGGTCAGATGCTCATTGTTGCAGACCGAGATGTGCCTAAAGATATTTTGCTGAATTTGTTTAGTCATTACGGCAAGCCGGCTCAAATAACCTGGGTTTCGCGCTTTCCGGCACCGACCCTAAATGTCCCTATAAAAAAGGCATCAGATAAACAAGAGCTTTCTGATGCTGGATACGATGACGTCCTTTATTTCGGAGCCGAAGCAGAGACTGTTGAAGCCCTGTTTTCAAAAGTTGCTGCTCACGGATTATTAAATATAGTTCTTTGCGGCGATGAGTTTAGAAGGATTGTTTCCACTGCTATTGGGCGGATACACTATGGCGGCATACGGATAATAGGGACGAGCGGCTGCGACCCCGCCCAATCAATGCAGATAATACCTGAAACGAATGAGATTCGGCCGGGTGACAAAATTAACGTCATCGGGGCAGGTGGGCCGATGGGTATGATGCACGTAATCCGCAACATCTGCCAGGGCATCGAAGGCGTCAGCATTTTTGCGAGTGATGTGGATGATAGACGGTTAGCCGCACTGACGAAGGTGGCCAGGCCCTTGGCAGAAAAAAACGGCGTTCAATACACGGTTCTCGATTCTCGATTCTCGATTCTCGATGCTCGACGAGTATCGAGTATCCAGCATCGAGTAAAGAGAGAGGTCTTTGACTATATTGCTTTGATGGCGCCGGTACCGGAGCTGGTGGCTGCTTCGGTGCAAAGTGCAGCCAAGAAAGGACTGGTGAACATATTTGCAGGTATTCCGGCAGCGGTTACAGGCGAGATTGACCTCAATTCTTACATCCAGAAACAGTTGTATTTTATTGCAACAAGCGGCTCGACTCTCGATGATATGAAACGAATGCTGGAAAAGGCAGAATCGGGCAGACTTGATACCAATGTTTCGGTAGCGGCTGTTTGTGGGCTTGAAGGCGCAACAGAAGGGATTCGAGCGGTAGAGAAGCGCTCGATTGCAGGTAAGATTATCGTTTATCCGGCCTGCAAAAATCTCGGCCTTGTGCCGCTAAAAGAGCTGGATGAAAAAATGCCGGAAGTTGCCAAACTTTTGAACGATGGGCTGTGGACGAAAGAGGCAGAAGAGAAATTGCTCGTCGTGCTGCGCTCGCCGCAGCAGGTTGGAAACGTATCAACCCCTAAGGGGTCAATATGGTAAAAAGATTTAGATAAAAGCTAATGCTCGTTATGGCTGCGAATAATATAATCTTCACAGTTAAAAAGTTTTCTTAAAACTAATCGGTCAGGAAAGGGAAAAATTATGGAACAGGTAACAAGGCGAACAATCGGGTTGATTTGTGGTATTCTGGCGGTTTGTTGTTTTATGGTTGGCTGTGCCGGACACAAGGCGAGGTTTAGCGGCCTCCAGACAGGTATGACGAATCTGGCCCGGCTGTCGGATGCTAAAACGCGGTCGATAAGTCCGGAGAGTTTTACCGGCGAAAAAGGCAAGGGCGGAATGGCGACAAAGGGCACAGGTGCCAACGCAGCTCGGGAACTGGGCCAGGGATGGAAGATTTCACCTTCGATTGTTATTGAAGCAGGGCAAACGTTTGTAATGGCTGACATCAAGGGAAGCGGCGCCGTTCAGCATATCTGGATGACGCCGACAGGTAACAACCGCCTGAACGTCCTGCGGATTTATTGGGACGGCGAGGTTGAAGCATCGGTCGAATGCCCGGCGGGAGATTTTTTCGCGTGCGGAATGGGTGAATATACGCAGGTTACATCGCTGGCGGTGTGCGTCAATCCTATGAGCGGATTTAATTGCTACTGGCCGATGCCATTTCGCAAGGGCTGCAAAATCACAATGACCAACGTGGACGAAAAGGCAATGGTGCTGTATTACCAGATTGACTATACGCTGACGCGGGTTCCGATGGATGCAGCTTATTTTCACGCACAATTTCGCAGGGTAAATCCTCTCACCTATAAAGAGGTTTATACGATTTTGGATGGTGTGCGAGGAAAGGGACAATATGTCGGCACATATATGACGTGGGGTTCGAATAGTCCCGGCTGGTGGGGCGAAGGTGAGATTAAATTCTATATGGATGGCGACAAGGAGTTTCCGACAATCTGCGGGACAGGGACGGAAGATTATTTCTGCGGCTCTTATGGCTTTTCCAAACCCGGAACCGACCAGTATCAGGAATTTTGCACGCCTTACACGGGTATGCCGCAGGTGATAAAATCTGAGAAGCAGCCGAAGTTTAGTCTATACCGGTGGCACATTATGGACCCGATAAGATTTGATAACGACCTGAAGGTAACGATACAGGCGCTTGGGTGGCAGAGCGAAGGAAGATACCTGCCTTTGCAGGACGACCTTTCTTCGGTTGCATTCTGGTATCAGACAGAACCGCATTCAGCCTTTCCCCAGTTACCCAATAAGGAATCACTGAAAATTACCAAGAAATAAAAAGGATAGCAAACTGCACTGTGGCACGGCCATCCCTTCGACTATGCTCAGGACAGGCTTGGCCGTGTCTTCACGGGCTGGAAGCCCGTGCTACGGAGACACTAACAGTATGAGTAATTCCAGAAGGATTGAGAAGGCATACCCCGTTAGAAAGGAGGCCCGCCTTCGCGTAGCCCACTACGGCGGGCGAAGCAAGGTTTTTTCTAACGGGGCATACAAACTTGCGCAGGAGCGCTATGCCGAGCTGGGCGTTGACACCAACAAAGCAATGGAGCGACTTGGCAAAATTGCGATATCTCTGCACTGCTGGCAGGGAGATGATGTAGGAGGTTTTGAAGGCTGTGGCGGTCTCGGTAGCGGAGGGATACTCGCAACGGGCGCTTATCCGGGCAAGGCAAGGACAGCGGACGAACTGAGAGCAGATTTAGAAAAGGCGATGAGTTTGATACCCGGCAAGCACCGGGTCAATATACACGCAATGTATGCAGAAACCTGCGGGAAAAGAATAGACCGCAATGAGCTTGAGCCCCGGCATTTTGCCCGCTGGATTGATTGGGCAAAAGAAAATGGATTAGGAATGGACTTCAATGGGACGTTCTTCTCGCATCCGAAAGCCCAAAGCGGCTTTACTCTGTCCAGCGCCGATGAGAAAATACGCAAATTCTGGGTGGAGCACGGGATTGTGTGTCGAAAGATAGGTTCACACATTGGAAAGAAACTGGGCACACCCTGCATAACAAATCTATGGATTCCTGATGGTTTCAAGGATATTCCAGTGAACCGCAAAGGGCCGCGAGAGCGACTTAAAAAATCGCTGGATGAAATATTCGCAGAAAAGAAAGATGAAAAACAGCTTTTGGATTCGGTTGAAAGCAAACTGTTTGGCATCGGCTCAGAAAGCTATGTTGTCGGGTCGCACGAGTTTTATATGGGCTATGCTATCAAGAACAATTTGCTGCTCTGCCTGGACACGGGGCACTTTCATCCGACCGAAACTGTTTCTGATAAAATATCATCTGTACTGACATATCTTAACCGGATACTGCTGCACGTAAGCAGAGGTGTTCGATGGGACAGCGACCACGTGGTCATTCTGTCGGATGAGCTGCGGGCGATTGCCGAAGAGATAGTGCGGGGTGATTATATGGAGAGGGTGTATATTGCGCTGGACTTTTTCGATGCGAGCATCAATCGCGTGGCAGCGTGGGTGACAGGGACGCGGTGTATGCTAAAGGCGCTTTTGATTGCTTTGTTGGAGCCGACGAAAAAGCTGTGGCAGATGGAAAATTCCGGCGACTATACATCGCGTCTTGCGATGCTGGAAGAGATAAAGACCCTGCCTTTTGGTGCGGTATGGGAGGACTACTGTCAAAGGCAAGATGTCCCGGCAGGCCGGGATTGGCTAAAAGATGTAAAGGATTACGAGGCCAGAGTAACGAGTTTGAGAAAATAGACAATTAGCCACAAAGTCACAAAGTTAAAAAGACAGGTAATTGCAATTAATTTTAGTGTCTTGGTGCCTTCGTGGCAGAAAATAGACAATAATGGTATGGAAAGGAATCTATTATGGATAGCGCACACAAGAGCAAGGCCATAGAAGCGCTCGACAAACTGTATGAATTTGAGCAGGAGCCGGTGTCGGAAGACAAGCTCCAGCCGGGCAGATATTTTGCGGCCTCATACGGCGGCGAGCACGTCGCGGGAACGGAGTTTGTAATCGGTGCGCTTTTTGTGGCCTGGGGAGCAACGGCATCGAACATTTTCCTGGGTCTTTTGGTAGGAAACCTGCTGGCGGTGCTGACGTGGACGTTTGTCTGCGCTCCGATTTCGGTCCAGACACGGCTGACACTTTACTGGTATCTCCGCAGGATTGCCGGGCCTGTTACGACGACCATATATAATGTTCTGAACGCAGTGCTATTCTGCATTCTGGCAGGATGTATGATTACGGTTTCTGCCTCTGCGGTTCGCATACCGTTCGGCATTCCCGAACAGACCAAATGGTATCCGCAGGACATCCGGTTCGTTGTGATAGCCATACTTGTTGGCGCGGTGGTGGTAACGCTGGCTATTCTCGGATTCAAACGATTGGCACAATTTGCGGAGGTGTGTGTGCCGTGGATGTTTTTTATGTTTATAGCCGGTGCGATAGCGATGCTGCCGGGGCTGGCTCAAAAGGTTCTGGAGCATCCGATAACCAGTTTGCAGGATTTCTGGGAGATTGCAAACAAATCTATATGGACCGGCGTCAGACCCGACGGCAGTAACCCTATCGGCTTCTGGCACGTTGCGGCGTTTGCGTGGATATGCAATCTCGCAATGCACGGGGGACTATCCGATATGGCTTTGTTGCGATACGCGAAGAAGGCCTCTTACGGATTATATTCTGCATTCGGAATGTTTTTAGGCCATTATCTGGCCTGGGTATGCGCAGGCATAATGGGAGCTGCGGCGGCAATCGTTGTCGGCAAGACTATATCACAGATGGATGCCGGCGGGGTCGCCTGGCAGGCGCTCGGCGTGTCAGGAGTCATCGCGGTGATATTAGCCGGCTGGACCACGTCAAACCCAACACTCTACAGGGCGGGTCTGGCATTTCAGGCAGTAACCCCCGGCTGGCCAAGATGGCTGGTAACACTGGTCGCAGGAATTGTTACCACGATTATGGCCTGTTTTCCTTTCGTCTTTACTTATCTTTTGAACTTTGTAGCGTTATACGGGCTTTTGCTTATGCCGGTCGGCGCCATAGTGTTCGTGGAGCACTGGATATTCCCCAGGCTTGGATTGACACAATACTGGGTCGCTCGCAAAAACCTTATATTTAGCTGGCCTGCACTACTGAGTTGGGGCATCGCCATCGCGGTTGCGATGATACTGAGGGTAACCGGAATGATGCACGAATTTTTCGTTTTCCTGCCGACCTGGTTTATAACGGCGATTTTATACACGCTATTTGCCTCAATGGCGGGCGCAAAAGAAAAGCTGCCGGAATTAATCTTCCAGGAAGTCGGCAAAGCTGCACATACGCCCGCCGAATCAACTGTAAAGAAAGCGGACACAGTAGTCTGGTTCTGGGGGATTATGGCCCTTGCATCTTTATTTGTCTGCCTGGCGCTGCCGCTCTGGGTTTATTTATCGTCGCCTGATGCTTACCAGAAAAACCTCGTGACATTCAAGAGTGTGCTGCTCTGGCCTACATTGATTCACTTTGTCAGCGCAACAGTCTGGGCAATCAAAAAAGAAAAGTAACATCATATAGAAGGAATTTACCGAAATGGATAGAGCGTTAGCAGATTTGATAAGAATATCGAATGTTACCGGCAAAGACCCCACCCTCGTTCAGGGCGGCGGCGGCAATACATCTGTGAAAACAGCAGACGGCAAATATATGTTCATCAAGGCAAGCGGGACGGCCTTGAAGGATATGAACGCAAAACAGGGCTGGCGGAGAATTCGGCTGGATGCGGTGCTATCAATTATAGACGACAAGTCATTGGCAAGGCTCGATGCAAGGAAGCGAGAGCCGGAGGTGGTGAACCGGCTGCTTCTTGCCTGTGACGACGATATAAAGACCGATGCCCGGCCTTCCGTTGAAGCACATCTGCACGCATTTTTGGATAAATGCGTGATTCACCTTCACCCCATCGTTGTGGCAGCTTATGTAAATGCAAAAAACGGCAAAGCAGAGATTGAGAATCTCTTCAAAAAATCCAAAATCCGAAATCCGAAATCCGCAATTTCTCTGCCTCCTCTCTGGGTGCCATACACAGACCCCGGATTTATGCTCGCAAAAAAAATTGCAAAGCTGGCAGACGATTACAAAAACCAATTCGGCAAGACGCCGGCGATTCTCTTTCTGGAAAAGCACGGCCTTTTCGTTACAGCACAGACCGCCGATTCTGCGTTAAGGCTGGTGCGAAAGGTAATTCGGCTATGCAGCAGCAAAATAAAAAAACTGAAAACTAAAAGTGCAAAGCTCAAAACTGTGGAAAACCAGCAGAACATCACCGCTGCTAAATTAGCGATACGCAAAGGAGTCTTCGATGCCACCGGCCAGTATTTGCCGGTAACATATTTTGGGGCAGGCGCCGCGATTGCTGCGTTTATGAAATGCAAGGATGCAAAAAGGTTACTGGCGACACCGGCGTTAAATCCGGATGAGCTGGTCTATGCAAATGGCTCGGCGATGTGGGTAGAAAAATGCGAAGCTGAAACCATCACCCGCAAAATAAAGACACAGGTCGGCAAAGGCCAAAAACCATCTGCGGCATTTGTAGTCAAAGGGCTGGGGCTTTTTGTCGCCGCCGATAAAAAGACTGCTCCAGTCATTGCTGAAATTACAACCGGCTCGCTTATTATCCGTATGAATGCGGCCAAATTCGGCGGCATACTTGCTCTAACCAAGCGTCAGCAGGATTTTATCAATAACTGGGAGTCAGAGGCGTTTCGCAAGAAATTAGTGTCAGGGGTCGGGGGTCAGGGGTCAGGGGTCAGCAGTGAGTTGCAAAACCACATAGCGGTTGTTACAGGCGCAGGCAGCGGCTTAGGCAGAAGCATCGCTATCGGCCTTGCAAAAGCCGGCGCAATGGTCGCCCTTGTAGATATTGATAAAAAGGCAGCAGAGGAAACGACCCAAAAACTTCGAACTTCGAACTTCGAACTTCGAACTTCCCAGACGATGGTTGTTCAGTGTGATGTTACTAACGAAACGGATGTGCGGCGGGCATTCGAGGCCTTGCTTGAAAACTGGGGCGGCCTGGATATTTTAGTCAATGCGGCTGGTGTGGCACCGGCATACGCGCTTGTAGATATGCCGGCGGACAAATGGCGTTTTGCACTCGAATTGAATCTGACCGGATATTTTCTTATGGCAAAATATGCCGCAAAAATTATGATTCAGCAAAGGATGGGGGGCAATATCATTAACCTTAGCTCCAAGTCGGGCCTGGAAGCAAGTAAGAATAATACCGCGTATAACGCAACAAAGGCAGGCGAAATTCATATAGCACGCGGCTGGGCGCTGGAGTTAGGCGAATACGGGATAAGGGTCAATTCTGTCGCACCGGGCAATGTCTTTGAAGGCTCGAAAATCTGGAATCCGGAATATATAAAAACCTGCGCGAAAAAATATAGGATTAAGCCCGAAGAGGTCATTCCCTTTTATGTTGGTAGGACTGCGTTAAACCGCGAAATAAAAGGGCAGGATGTCGCAGATGCCGTTGTGTTTCTGTGCTCCGACAGGGCAAGAACAATTACAGGTCAAACGCTCGTCCCCGACTCCGGACAGGTAATGGTGCGTTAGATTCGTCGCTCGTAGCGAATAGATAGGGACAGCCCCACAGAAACCATTTTCTCTAAGCTGCCATCAACGGGGCCAAATCGGCCCGATTCAACCCCCTTTAGAAAGGAGGTTTTTTCTAACGGGGTCAACGTCTCGCAATGGCGTAAGCCATCTTTACGATAACAATCCATCAAAACACCTTTCATCTCTTTTGCCACCAAGGCACTAAGACACAAAATTTTTAATCTTTATTACTTACAACTTTGTGCCTTTGTGGCTTCGCGACTATGTTCTGAGGAACCTATGCGGCGGGGACAGGGCCGGCGGCAACGAGTTTTCTTCGCGCGGAGTCAACAGTGAGGTTGAGGCCTTCGAGCGTCCTCGCCCCAAGCAGAGCAAGGTCGCCCGGCTCGGCGAAAACAACCTCATCAATTGTAAAGTTCTTAGCGACACGAAGAATGGCAAAGCCGACACTGCGTGTTACAACCTCGCCGTTGGCCATAATGAAGCGGACGTCCTTTTTTTCCCTCACGGCCCCAATCTTCTCCAATGTTGCAGAAGGAACCCAGGTGTATTCACTACCCGTATCCACGAGAAGTTTCGGGATACGGGCCGCTTTTGTCCTGTCCCTGTGGTTCTCGATTTTGCAAGCTATGTGGAATATTCCCATACCGTTATAATATCACTTATGGTCTTTCTTTTCAATCTATTTTGCCGGATTTAATCAAGTTCTTTGGCAAAAAAACGGGAAATTTTTTAATTTATGTTTTTTCACTGCGTAAAGGTTATCATAGAAGCCAGTGAGAATTAAGGTTGGCCTGGCTGTTGAATAGAAAGGTCTAAAACGTGAGAAAAAAAGCGGAACTTGTGCGATTTGTAACGGCGGTAGCAACTGTTGCGGTCTTTTTTGTATGCCTTCCAATAAATGTTGCGTTTGGCCAGCAAGAACTTGCCGGACAAAAAGGCAGTGGAGAGCTTGTCTTTGAGCTGGAGGAGGTTTCGGTTTTTGATGTAAATAAGGTGTCGGTGCGTTTTACGTCTGGGCATCGTATTGCGTGCGAGCTGAAAGCTGACCCTAACGTCAAGTATCCGGCATTCAAATCGGACAAGCCGCTCTATGGCCTAGTTCGGTTCGACATGGAATCGGGCGAAGAACATTCTGGAACCCCGTACCATTTCGCAATAGACGAGTCCGAAGGAGCCGAACGTGGGTATGACCGGCTGTATTTTGATTTGAATCGTGACCTGGACCTGACAAATGATGTGCCGCTGGCGTCTCTGGAGAATCCGCCAAAAGGAGCCATCTTGGATTACAAATGGATAAAGCAACAGGTTTGTTTCGATTATTTGAGCATAAGTTCTGATTCTATCGCTGGAGGTAAGAATCGTGTCGAGGTTATGCCGCGTCTGGTAATTCCTGATAAAGGAACTCCAGTGATGAGTTTCGTTGCCACCAAGGCACGTAAAGGCCAGATTAAGATTGCCGGACAGCGGTTTGACGTTCTCTTGGGACAGGGGTATCCCATAGGGACACACTTTGATAGACCATCCACGGAATTTCATTTGATTCTGAAAGACCTTCCCGGTCGTGGTCGTGAACCTCGCTGGTGGGGAGCGGACATGTTGAAAGCTATCCATAAAATCGGGGGGACGTATTATCGTTTTTCCACTACTGCCGAAGGTGACAAACTAACCGTGAAGCCTTATGATGGTGAATTCGGGATATTTGAGATTGGTTCTGGATGGCGATTGTTCCGAGACAAACAGGTCAGGGGTTCATTGTGGTCCAAAGACGCGACTGTGGCGGTGGGGACAGAGTTAGCAGATGGAGAGCTGGGACCGGTTCAGAACTGCACCCTGCCCATCGGGGATTATGCGCCTGCGTTCCTAACGATTAATTACGGGCCTATGCTTGTGGTGATTTCGGATAACTACCATTCCGACGGCAAACCACGTGACAGAGGCGGTCGGCCGCAGGTTTATGGAATAAAAATCCGTAAAGACAAGCCATTTGTCCTGGATTTTGCCAATAAGCCCGAGGTTATGTTCGCTTCTCCCGCTAAGGACTGCCGCCTTAAGCCGGGCGAGCAGTTAAATATCAACGCAGTCTTAATTGACCCCAAACTGGACATTATGATACGAAACCTCGAAGCCAAACCAGCATCGGAGATACCTTTGTTGCCCGCAATATTTGCTGCAACGGTCCTGGTTGTCCTTGTTCTCTTCTGTCTATTGTCACGTCGCTTACGCCAGCAATATCGTTTTTTGCCATTCCTTTTAGTAGCTGGTGCTATTGTTATAATTGTTTGCTTTATCGCATTACGTGTCGTCTTGTCCCGAGCAGACTATGAAGAGATTACACCGCAAGTGCTTATTGCTCGCTCTGATGGTGAAACGGTTAACGGCGGCACAATGCCCTTTGGGTGAGACGGAACCTGCGGGTACTTGTGGCAAGTGCCGACAGACCTTAAACTTCAGGGAAAAGAAGAGATATTCAATATCCAGGTGACGTTCGATACAGGAAAGATCTATGGTAAGGTTACCGCAAATCGCAAGTTTGTAGTTTACAGCGACTAAGAGGATATTCTCATAACGGTAATTCTCACGTTTTTTGCTGCAAGAGCACCTTTGTAATGTCTATAATATCAGAGCAAAAGGATTTTTAGTTTTTGATTGATGTTTTGGACAAAATGAGAAACGCTATTTGGGAAGGTTATTTATGCGCATTCTGGTTCTAATGTCAGTTGGATTATGGCTATGCGGAACACAAAGAGTCCCAGGACAAGAACCCGCCCGGGAACAAGAACTGGCTCAGGGCGAACTAAAGATAGAGGGTAAGTCCATCAAGCAGCTTGTTCTGGAGTCTAAAGATGGTGAAAGGCAAAGATTCGACCAACCGGCGGAGAGTGTAAAACTTGCGGCAGGAAAGTATGTATTGCGGGAAGTCCATCTTGAGGGGGGATATGACTGCTTTATCTACCAGCCGCGGGACGAAGACCGGATAACAGTTGACACAAACAAGCCGGCGACATTAAAAGTCGGGGCGCCGCTTAAACAAGTAATAAAAGCTCAGCGTCAGGGAAGATTGCTGGAATTGGATTATGAACTGGTGGGGATAGGCGGCGAAAAGTACAGGGTAGCTGACCGAAGTAAGCCACCAACTTTTACCGTCTATAAGGGGGATAAAAAAATCGCCTCAGACGAATTCGAGTATGGCTGAGGCGGCACCTGCCGGTACTCGTGGCGAGTACCTTTAACAGCGTTCGGTGAATTAAAAATTATCGCTTCCGCTGATATTGGCGAGCTTGGGCCGAAAGAAAGTGAGGGGGTTACTTACGATTGGAAATGGTATTATGGTGCGCCATCGCTGGCGATATGGGCTATGCTTATAGCAGCGATAGTGGCGGTTAAGGCCAACCGAAATCCCAATGCGTTGCTCATCCTTGTGCCTTTGTTGATAGTAAATTGGTTATGGTTAATATTAAAAAAAATGCTGGGTTTCCGCTCTGCTGATGCTGAGATGTTTAATATGCTATTTTATTCGCTGACGGTTGGTATTGCCGTCCTGTGGCTCTTAGCGCATAAGCTCGGCAATCGCAATCGCTTTGTTACATTCCTTCTGGCTTTGACTATAATGGTAGCGGTTGGTCTTGTTGGTGCTATATCTTACGGCGGACTGGAATTCTCCCAGCAGACAGTAGGTTATATTGTAATACTTTCCATGTTGATATTCGCGATGCTGCTTGGCTTTGTTTTAACAGGCTGGCGATGCCGAAAAAGTTATAAACCTGTGTTCTTTATGCTCTGGCTGGCTGTGTGGACTGTATCTGCCTTTCTTGTGAGTATGCTGGTGGTTTACTCAATTGTATTTATCGTCGAGGGGGCTTCTGTTTCGATTTCTGAAGTGTTGATTGTTGTTCTGGTATCAGGCTCGGTTCTTGGTGCCCTTTTGTATATGGTCGTTTTCCCATATATGATTTTGGCGCTGCGGAGCTCATTTTATCGCCAGCGTTTTTTTGCGTGCCTGCATCTAAAATCAATGCCTGCTGCGGCATCTGCGCCCGCTGATAAGATACAGATTGAAGAAAAAATGCCGTAAAAAAAAGGAAATTTTGTAACAATTTCATATCTGCTGCGTCATAATTGATACAGGCAAAGAAGAAGTTAGCCTGCGGCTTAACCAAAACCTAACTTTTGGAGACCTCAGAAATGTTAGAAAGAGTATTTATCTGGGTTGCTGTGGGGATTAATTTAATCTTCGCTGTATCTGGTGCAGGGCAGGAGGAGCAGTGGCTGCAATATCACTTTGAGCGTGATGCATACCGGACAGTCGGGTATATGGGGAACGCAACTCCTGCGGTGGTTTCTGATAAACCACAGGATATAAAGCTGCCGGACTTCAAAACAGGTGCACCACTTTTTGGTCGCTGGGTAACTCCTATGGTCAAGGCCGGTGGTCTTTGGATGGCTTTCGACCGGACAAGTAAATTGGGCCAATACGATTTGCTCTATATAGACTCAAACGGCAATGGCAGTCTGGCTGACGAGACTGCTATTACGCCATACGAGCAGAATCGCAACGAAACGATGTTCGGGCCGGTAAAGCTGCTTTTTGAGGGAGAAGATGGGCCGATTACATACCATATACAGGTCAGGTTCTATAAGGACGAAAAACGGGCATATTTATACATCTGGCCCGCAGGATGGTATGAGGGAACCGTTACTGTTGCAGGGACTAAAAAGCACTGTTTGCTTATCGACCACAATGTGAACAGGACATTTAATGATAAATCTCTGGATTTCGACGAATGCGACCGCATCAAAATTGGCCAGAAGGACGATAACAAAGAGCCTCGATTCGTGGGCAATTTTGTTGAGGTTGATGGGGTGTTATACAGGCCTGAGATTGCACGAGACGGCGCCTGTGTAAAGATAGCTTCGACTGAAGATGTGGTTTTCGGAAATTTTCGGGTGCCGCAGATAATCAGTGAGTTTGCAGCCGGGGGCGAAAACGGGCTGTTTGAATTGAAGCCGGAAAACGGGCTTGGCAAATTGCCTGTCGGAAAATATAGAGTTGAGCACTGGACCATCGAACGCAAAGACGAAACCGGCAACAACTGGAAACTGGAGGGAGGATTGTTTGGCAGCGCAGGCATTTTTGACGTCGGCACAGAAAAGGATGCCGAGCTTTCCGTTGGCGAGCCGGTTGCCTCTACGCTCGAAGTATCGGATACCGGCTCAGGATATTACTTCACGCAAGGCCTCGCCGGCCGGCAGGGTGAGCGAGTTCAACTGACCTGCAACGACAGCAGGGCGCCGGCTCCGAAATTGCATATCAAAAGCAAGGACGGCAAATACGACCGGACCTTTACGTTCGAGTATGGCTGAGGCGGCACATGCGGGCTCTCGTGGCGAGGGCCAAGAAATATAAAAGGGCCATTCGAAGCGACCGTTGAAGTGGACGGGCCGTTTAAGATTGAGACCAAGCCGCAAATAATAGCAGCCAGAGTAACTCCTCCAGAAGTTCCTGCTGCCGGCGAGAAACAGGCCAGGCCGGAAATCTGGGTGATAGTTGTGGTTATTGTGTTTGCAGCTATTGTGATGGTCTGGCTGGCAGCTCGCGGGAAAAAGCAACAGTCCGAATAAAGAGGGAATTGGGGAAAGAATCCGGCGCAAGAAATATTATGCGCAGAAAATGAAATATTTCATTGTTCGTTGCTGATTATCGATTCACAATGGGCAGATGTGCCACGTCTCTACACTTCTATTTCTGAAATTCTTTGTCGGGGTGCTCAAATGTGCCGGCGAAGTTGAGGGCATCGAACTTGCAGCGGGTGCACTCCAAGCAGCGAATACAGCGCAGGTCATTTGGGCTTTTTTCCGGCTCTATATTGTATTTGCAGAGCTTATGGCACTGGAGGCAGTTGGTGCAGTTGTCGTGAGTGAACCGTATGAAGAAGGCAGAAATGCGGTTGAATAGCGAAAATATAGCACCAAGGGGACACAGCAATCTGCACCAGGGTCTTTTCACAAAGAAAATAGCGACTAAAAACAGGACAAGGATTGTCAATTTAAGTGCGTTTGGCCAGGCGATTGTTTTGCCTGTGATGGCCTGCTGAACCATATCAGGGACGGCTTTTTCGAGTGCTCCTGCGGGACAGACACGACAGATAAAGAGCAGATGTCCCTCGCCGAAAAAGTAAGGGATGGCTACTACTGTGCCAACGAGGACAACATATCGGAGGTATCCGGTCCATTTAGGCAGGTTAAATTTTGCCGTTGGCACTTTGGCTGCCAAATCCTGCAGAAGGCCGAAGGGACAGACCCAGCCGCATAAAGAAGAGCCAAATAGCGCGCCGACTACGATAAGGAAACCAATTGTTACAAAGGGAAAAATGTGAATCGCAGTAAATTGAGCGATGACTCCGATAGGGCAGGCGAAGGTCGCCAGAGGACAGGCGTAACAATGAAAAACGGGCCCGCACATATTATGCAAACGCAGCGCCAGAGGGTCGAGCCAGACCAGAAGGAAAGCCGCCTGTATCCAGGTTCGTTTGGGGAGGAGCTTTGCAACAAGATTACTTAATTTGGTTTTTTTGACCATGGTCACCACGGTCTATTTGCTAATGTCCTCAGGTCGGGCAGGCCTGGGGTGGCTGGCCGGTGTATGTTTGTTTGAGGCTGCCGGAGCTGTCGCGTGTTACGCCGCCTATCGAGACCTCTTTTATAAGAGCCGGTTCGGATTTGGCGAATACAGTGGTATCGTCCTGCTGGGCCCAGACATTTGTAAAATGAAAAAATACACCGTAAAATAGAAGGGCAAGTCCGAGTAAAATCAACAGGCAAAAGAGAACGACTTTAGCTTTTCTTGTTGCCATAAAAATAGGTTTCCTAACCACTGTCCTTAACACCTCTAACTACAACCTTCTCGAATTACTTGATATTTCTACACTGCCGTAAGCAGGATAACAAGAAAAATCGCTTAATAATTCTTTTGGATATTCAGCTTCGCCAAGGCAAAGTTTTTGCGCGGGTGCGATTTAACTTTCAAAATATACGCCGCCTTTTTCAAGGGCACTTCTTAAAGCGGTGTATGGAAGCTCACGCATCATATAGTTTCTCCCGGCACAGAGGGCCGCCGCCGTTCCCGTTGCCTGGCCCTGTCCCATGCAGCTTACTGTGTTTCTGGTTGACATATGGGCCTCGTGGTCTGAGGTAATCATCATACCGGCTGCCAGTAGATTATCTATTCCCGCTACACGCAGTGCTCTGTATGGGATTCCATAAGTGCCGCCATTTTTTATCTGCAATCGCGGCGCCGAGTCGTGGAAACCATAGATCATAACATCGTCATCAAAGTGCCTTCCTTCAAGCACATCTGAAAGCGTTATGTCGTAATCGCATTTTATTAGTCTGCCTCGCCGGATGCAAAGCTGCGGACTCGTCCTGGCGATAAAGGCCTTTTCGCAGCCGGGGACATATTTTCTAAATAGCTCAACAGCCCTCACCTGACGCCTTCGTAGCTCTAATTCCGCCTTCGCCGCTTCATCCCGGTTTGTAGGACTAACGAGCATTTTGAAATTCAGCTTGATGAACATAAAATAGTTGTCGTGGACGGTGGTCGTAACCATCGACATACCGATTTTGTTGGCCTCCTCCATGAACCCGACAGGTAAATTGACTGTCCTTCCTTCCAATCGGACGATTTGAGCATCTTTTCCGCTGCGCCGGCCTTCGGCAAGCTGCGTCAGGACATCGTGCTTCGTGAGAAACTCATAGTATTTCTCCATACTGACATTGGCGACGCCGATACTATTTGCGACAGGGTAATCGTTTGGCTCGGTGTATTTTGCGCCGGCGCAAGCGGCGAGGTCGCCGTAGCCGGTGCAATCGACAAACGACTTCGCGTAGAACGCCTCTCTGCCGGAACGGCTCTCGGCAATTACGCCTCTAATCCGCGAGCCGTCCATAATCGCACCGACAAGGAGCGTATTTACGCAGATAAAGACCCCTGCCTCAGCGAGCATTTCAAATGTTATGAGCTTATACAACTCCGTATCAATCGCGGTGCATACCGAGTCGAAATCGTAGCCTTTGGACATCTCGGCGTGACCCGATGTGCCGCCGACCTTGCTAAGGCGGTCAATAATCTCCTGCGGAATCCCTTGCACGACCTGACGTTTCTTGACGCCGGGAAATGCCTTCCACAGATTATAAAAGCTGTGAAGCGCAGTGCCGCCTTCCGTAACAATCCCGCCCGGATAACCCTTTGCCTCAATCAACGCTGTCTTTGCACCTTGCCTTGCTGCTGCTATCGCCGCCACCACTCCCGCCGTGCCGGCCCCTGCTACAACGACATCGAATTTCCTTACCGGCAACTTCTTCGCCGTCTCCTCATAATAATCCCCGCTCCTGTCTCCCGCCGAATCACCTTGTGCAAACCCAGCTCGAACCCCCACCCCAACCATTAGCATCTTCTTCGAAAACTCCCGTCGATTCATTCTTACCTCCTTTTTTAGCCTCGTCACGAAGACCAGCGAGCTAATATGTCAAATTATTTCCGAAGTTGCTCCTCAGACCACCAAAATCCAAAATATCAGCTAATGATTGTTTAACCTGCCTTTTGGATCATAGCAAAACAGTTCTGCAAAAATTGGGTTTAAACCTTGGTTATGCATGAGTTCCTTTTTGTTTTATCATCATCACTTTTGATTTTTCTCGCGCCGGACGTCTGTCTTGATGCCCTTGAGGAACCCTCTCATATTCTTGATTTTCTGCAGCAAGACAAACTCAATACGGTCAGAAAACTGAAGAATCTGTAGCTTCTGTCCGGGTCGGAGGCCAAGCTTCTCCCGCACCGTCTTCGGAATAACAACTTGAAACTTCGGCGAAACCTTTACTGTCACCATAAGCCAATGCCCAATTTAAGTTCGTTTTACACTAAACTATATCGACCGCAATACCGTATGTCAATTTCAAATTTTTATAAAGTCCCAATTATGAAAGGTTTAGCCTGCCTTAAATTGCTACACAAAATGGCGGAGGCGAATGGGAATCGAACCCACCCAAGACCATTCGGCCCTGCACTGGTTTTGAAGACCAGGAGCGCCACCAGGCGCCAGTCACCTCCGCAGCGATTTTAACACCTAAAATATTATACCAGTTGAGGCGCACAATTGGTGCGACAAAATTTCGTTGGCAAAAGAAAAATACTAATGTCGCATTGGCACAACTTGCCTTAAGGTTCATTTTGCCAAAGGTTTTGCAGCTCCTTTGCCGGCAAAGAGGGCTTTTATGTTGGCTTCGCTGAGGGCATAACTGTAGATGCGGACGTCATCAATCTTGCCACGAAAGCGGCGACGGGGGAATCCGGTATGGTTGTCCCATCCAATCATAAGAGAACCTATTCTTTGGGGGATATGTGGAATGTTGTTAACACCCTTCTGCAATCCATCCTCCTCTGTGTAAACATAGGCGGTCGCCTGCGAAGGTTCGATTACAACCGCTACCATCGCCCACTTGTTCTGCGGGAGCACCGGACCACCTGTCCAACTCCAGGTTGCCTCCTCATTGTTGTTCCAGGTATAGTGCAATGTGTTGTTATCGCCAAAATGCATCCCACAGGCAGGTTGACCTGGTCGGGTCCCAACTCGATAGAATACAATCCCTGCCCAGTGGTCCGCCTTCCAACCATTGATCCAGGCCACAAATGTCACTGAGTCAGTAGTCAAGTCAAGACCCTGAACCTCTATGTGGTCCTTTATCCCATCGAGCTCAATAGCCCCACCCATTCGCCCCAGCACCCACTGTGGTTCTCCCACAAGCTTACCGACATTGTTAAGACCGGACGAGTCGGTAGCGATTTGACCTCCGGCTTCGTCAAATTTCCACCATCCGAGCATATTCGCTGTCCAAAAGCTCCACACCTCTCCCTCTACCATAGAGCCGTTCAATTTGACTGCATCGACCCGCCAGTAATACCGTTTTAATTTCTCTATCTTGGGTGACTGTATAGAGTTGACATCTTTCACTTTACCAAGAAGTGCCATTCTATTAGGGTCGGTTCCAAAAAATATATGATAGCCGGAAGCATTCTTGCTCGGATTCCAACTGAGCTTGACAGCGGGCGTTACTTCAATGCTGGCACCATTTGTTGGACAGGGTTTGGTTACCCGCACGCCCCCTGTTTCGAAGAAAAGGGCTTCGACCTGGGTTTCATCAAGTGCATAGCTGTATATGCGGACATCGTCAATCAGGCCATTCCATTCGCGTCCTCGCTGCTCAGAATTTTCGCCAATATAGACTGATTCGCTATTGGTACCTATATTATCGCTAAACATCGCAGGGCTTGCCAAATCCTGCACACCATCAATATACAAACGGATATTCTCTCCGTCATACGTCCCGCAGACATAATGCCATTGCCCATCGGCCACCTTCTTTTTTCCTATGAGATTACCGTAGCCTGGACCCGCAGCCGTAAGCCCGGTGCACGCAAATTCGAGGCAGTCGTTCTCCCTGTCCCGCTGCAACCGCCACGCACCATCACCTTTAGTAACGATTGCCTGCCAACTCTTGTCGAACTTGGTGACCTTTATCCAGCACGAAAGTGTGATCGCACCTGTGATATCAAAAACAGGATTATTTCCGCAATCCACGTAGTCGCCGCTTCCATCCAAGCTCAGAACTTTTCCTCTAACAGGGTCTGACACGATTTTAGCATGCCCCACAATCTTACCATGAAGCTCGGAGCCAGACGAATCCTTAGCATCGCCATCAAATTTCCACCAACCGATTATGCTCTGATGATAGGGCATACGTGATTGGTAGAGCTTCAACCGCCATTGGTAACTGTGCTGGAGCGTAGTGCGTTTATCCTCAGGTAGTAAATCAATGGCTTCTTTCTGCCACTTGGTGGCAGCGTCGAAATCACCTGCCTCAGCGTATGCGGCTGCAAGGGTGCTGAGGTACTTATGGTTCTTCCAGTTCGTCAGTTTACAAGCCTTGGTGGAATTACCAATTGCCTTGGCACCATCGCGAAAATTAGCATCCGGACAGGTCGCCAGCAACCAGGCAAAACTGTCAAGTGCCCGTGCATTGCAAGGGTCGATACTCGTAGCAGCTTGGTAATTTGCGAACGTTTCAACATATCCACCCCCGGCACGGTTACAATAAGCCCTGGATAAGACCTTGGCAGCGCTTTTAAGAGATGCGGCAATTTGGGCATCCTGAGACGGCTGCGACCGAAGCTCATCTATTATTTGCGAAGCCTCCTGCAACTTTTCATTTTTGATACATTCCCAGACCAGATAGACTTTACTATCCTTACCGACGAAGGACTGCTCTGCCTCACGAAGGAGGCTTATCCGGTCAGCATATTCATCATCCTCAAACAATAATCTTAACTGATTGAGGGCGGCCAGTGCTTCCTGCTTGCGGCCGAGCTGATGAAGGGATATTGCGATGTGCGCCATATCACCAGGGTCAGGTTTGTTATTAAGAGCGAGGCGAAGCTGGTCGGCTCGGGTCAATGATACAACGGCATCCTTATAATTAGCCTGACGATATTGATTTGTGCCAAGTGTGACAAGCATCTGTATAAACCTGCCCATATAAATCTGGCTAATTCCTTCGAGTGCACCAGTTTTTGCAGCCCGGAGGTATTGCTCGTATCTATGGGTCAGAAACTCGTCTCGTGTCAGGACAGGCGCCAGTGCCTGGTAAGTGGGAATGTTAGGGTCGAGTTTTGCAAGCCATATCTCACCAAAAGGCATGCGAAGTTCGAAAGCCATCCGTGAGCGGTCAGGTGACAAGCTACACGATATGGCAGGAGAATCAAATATTTGCCAGGCGTCTTTATGCCCAACATCAAAACACCACAGTCCCAGGTCGGAATCGTGGAAGCCTCCTAAAAATATCTCTTTTCCGTCTAATGACCAGTTGACAAGCAGTCCTCTTTCTGGGCCGGGTGCAACCCATTTAGTGACTACTTGACCGGAGGAGATTTCCACGATTCGAAGCTCGCTGCCCACCGCATAAGCGACGTATTTCTCATCGGGTGACACCGCAGGATGAGCGCCTGGACAATCTATGATACGTTCCGGCTTGGCATCAGGGTCATCAACTGAGATAGAATACAACGCCATATCAGCATACGAATGGAAGAATATCCTCTTTGAGTCACTCGCCCATTTAGGCCAATGGCCCACGGTCAGTCGTCTTGGTTCACCGCCTGATGCCAGCATAATCCATAACTCCTCTTGGTATGGCTCACGTATGAAAACAATATACTTACCGTCAGGCGACCAGGCCGGGTCTTTTCCGGAGCTTACTAACAGTCGAGTTGTCCCGGACTCTAAATCCAGGATTTCAATCCCGCTTGAGCCGTATATAGCGGGCGCCCCTGTCCTCGATGATATTTCGGGCTGCCACGCGTATCGGTCGGTTCGACCATAAGCTAACTGTTTTCCATCGGGTGACCAGCTTGTCTGGCCGAATACAGAAGGTACCAAGCGAACTGCCTTTTTCTGCAATCTGCGATAAGAATCGGTAGCTTCCTGCATCGCAGAGAAAGGTGGACTAAGTGCAAAATCGGCAGGCAGTTCGAAAGGCCTTCCGGAACCTAATAATTCAAAAACATATCTCATTGCAACGGAGTTGGCCAGCATAAGTATATAGGGTTGCCATTCCGGCGGTGCTAAAAGGATGATACTTTTCTTGTACTCTTGGCGGGCAGGTTCATACTGGCCGAGTAAAACCAGCCCAGCGAAAACATTAAGTCTATAAAGAGGTTCATTTGGGTCAAGCTCAACACAACGCTGCGCATCCTGAAGCGCCGCTTTATGGTCGCCCATACGCTCGTAAGTTTCACGGCGCTGGTTATAAAGTTCGGCAAGCTCGGATTTGACATCACAAATCTGAATGGCGCGGTTGTTATCATTGATGGCATCATCGAACCTACCCATTTCGCGGCGGGCTATCGCACGTAGAGAATAGACCAAAGAATCCTTGGGCCGCATTACAATGAGTGCCTCCGCATCTTTCTCCACATTCTTATAGTCCTTCATCGCATAGTATGCTAATGTCCGTGCTTTGCGAGATGGGTAATGGCCTGGGTCAAGCTCCAAAGCTTTCGATAACCATTCGATAGTTTTTTCGGGAGTGTCAGCGGTCATACCACGAAGGGAATAGGCCTCAGCGGTCTGGGGAAGCAGCAGTTCAGCGAGTTGCCGATGTTTCTCACTTTTGTTAGGGTCGCTTCCGACCAGGATTCTTGCGAGAAGGTAATGCGCGGTCCCGGCGATTTCGGGCTGCTCAGTAAGAAGTTTCTCAAGTTCGATAGCAGCATCACTGAATCGGTCCAATTCAAAAAGAAGATGGGCGTGGAGTAACCTGGCTTTAGGACCTCCGTCCCCTCGCTGGAGATTTGTTTCGATTTCGGCCAGAGCCGCCTGGTAACGTCCCTCGGCATAAAGTTTCTGGACCGTTGACAAACTACGGTCGGCTTCTACCTGGGTTTCTAATTTAGCTAGCGCCTCTATCGCGTGCTTTTTCTGCAAGTACATTGTCATACTTATAATCAGGCCCACCACCAGCACACCCGCCACTGTTGCTGCCGCTATCACCTTTACCCGGTTTCGACGAACGAACTTTCTAATCTTGTACACCGTGCTCGGTGGTCTGGCTAATATCGGCTCATTGTTTAAGTGGCGATTGATGTCAGCAGTGAACTCGCTCACCGAACCATACCGGCGAGTCCGGTCTTTTTCCAGTGTCTTAAGTGTTATCCAGTCTAAATCACCGCGAAGCTTCCGCTGAAGCGAACCTAAATCAACATGGCGGCGTTTTTCGCTACTTTGGTTGAATCTTCTCCACTTAGAGTGATTAGCCTTGTGCTTGGTGTCTTCGGCTCCTCTTCACGAATAACCTGCCGAATATGGTCAACCCCGCCTTCCCGAAGCATTTTGGCATCAAAGGGCAAAACGCCGGTCAGGAGTTCATAAAGCACCACACCCAGCGAGTAGATATCCGAGCGTGTGTCTATGTCCTGGTGTGTCATTTCCGCCTGTTCAGGACTTATATACTCGGGTGTTCCGATGAACTGGCCCTGCTCGGTGTAAAGCGTGCGGTCAGTTAACGGCTGGCTGAGGGCTTTGGCCACTCCAAAATCAATAATCTTCGGTATTGCCCTATCAGCTTCAATGGACACCAGGATGTTCGATGGTTTGATATCCCGATGGATGATTCCTTTCTGGTGGGCATGCTGAACTCCCTCACAGACCTGCAAAAATAATTTGAGGCGCTGCTCAACTGTGAGTTTTTCAGTGTCGCAGTATTCTGTGACGGGGACGCCTTTAACATATTCCATAACGAAGTACGGCCTGCCGGCATCGGTCGTTTCTGCGGTATATACCTGTGCGATGTTGGGATGAGTTAAAAGGGCAAGGGCCTGGCGTTCGGCCTCAAAGCGGGCGATGACTTCTTTGGTGTCCATACCCGGCTTGATGACCTTCAAAGCGACCCGCCGTCTAACCGGTTTTTGCTGGTCGGCCAGATAGACTATACCGTAACCGCCTTCACCCAGAATGCTGAGCAGCTTATATGGGCCGACCTGTCCGCCCGGAGCTACCGCACCCGGTAGAAAGCTGGCGGTTGGGATGGTTTTGTCCTGGTCGGGCTGGATATTGGCTTTTTCTTCGGCGTCGCTCATTTACGTCCCTTGTGCAAATATTGCTCATTCGACAGAGCACTAAAATTGTCAAAGAGACATACGCTTTAGAATCTTGATTGCTCGGTCGAATTGTATAATCTGGGCGATAGTATGCCGCATAAACTTTATAATGTCAAGAGTAATTGTAGCGAAGCAATTCAAAGAATATTCTTGCGGGCTTAAACAGGGATTGGTAGAGTGGATTTTGTGATAAAAAATTCGCCTTATTGGCGGCAAACGGCCTACACAATGTTCAAAATATGTTTGAGTAATATGTAGCGAAGAAAAGAGGGCATTATGAAGGTAGCGAATGCACGGGCAATATGGTTGGCGGTGTTTGTGGTTATTTGTTTGGGAGCCGGTTGTTTTGGAGCGGGGTATTCGGTTGTTATACAAAGTGCTCCGCGGGTGCAGTTTCCTGGTGTGATTGGGAAGGGCGGAGACCCAAATGCGATTGGAGAGGTTGATTGCAGCAGTCCGGCACATTGGGACCGCGACACTATGTATATGTTTTACTCGGCGGGACATCCGTTTCGGTCATCGGGTCCCGACCTATTTCACTTGAGCCGACCTTCGCAGCGCGTCAAGTTTGATAATGAGGCTGGGTGGACTATGGGCGGGCGGTGGATTGAGTCAACACACAGGACAGGCGATGGAATACTGTATATGTGGTATCACAATGAGCCGCCGCTTGTTACCGGAAGGACGGCGCCGCGAATTGGTGCAATGGTCTCGACAGATAACGGCCAGAGCTGGGAAGATTTGGGAATTGTTATTGAAGCGCCGGAGGGTTCGAATAATTTAGAATCGCCTAACAAATATTTTGTTGGCGGCAACGGCGATTTTTGCGTGATTGCAGACACCAAAAAAGGATACGTTTATTTTTTCATAAGCACCTATCACAAGGACAAGGAGGAGCAGGGTATTGCGGTGGCACGGATGCGGTATGAAAATCGCAATGCTCCGAGGAGAAGGGTCTTCAAGTGGTATCAAGGAAGATGGCGTGAGCCGGGCCTCGGCGGACACGTTACACCGATTTTCCCTGCGGCGATAGACTGGCACAGGGCCGATGCAGATGCGTTCTGGGGGCCTTCTATTCACTGGAATACATACCTGAACGTATGGGTGATGCTGCTCAATCGCGCAAAAGATAAAAATTGGACGCAGGAGGGGATTTATGTGAGTTTTAATCCCGACCTTGCTGAGCCGAATGACTGGACGAAGCCGGTGAAGATTTTAGATGCAAACGAGCTTGGGAAGTCGAAATGGTATCCGCAGGTGATGGGGACAGATGTAGAAAAACGCGAGACCGATAAATTAGCTGGAAGAAAAGCGAGGCTTTTTGTTTCGGGACTATCCAAGTGGGAAATTATTTTCCTCAAACCTGATGAGAAGTTAACAGAGCAGTAATTTCAAAAGAGAGACTGACGCCGATTGACAGGATAGCGGAGGGAGCGTAAGAGGGGGTTCTATCGCAGCATTTGTATCAGCAAGGACATATTTGGAATTTATGAAAACGGATGTTGCAATCATAGGGGCGGGGCCTGCCGGGTTAATGGCCTCGATTTCTTGCGCGGAGGCGGGGGCTAAAACTATAATCGTTGAGGCAAATACCAGCGCCGGCAGAAAGTTGCTGCGGACAGGCCGCACACGCTGTAATCTAACCCATACAGGTTCGGTCGAGGATTTTGTCAAGGTCTATGGGCGCTTTGGAAGATTTCTTTGCCATAGCCTTTACAATTTTTCAGCGGACGATTTACGCCGGTTCTTCGAGCAGCACAATCTTAAAACAAAAGTGGAAAATGGTGGGTGCGTTTTCCCCGCCAGCGAGCGTGCAACCGATGTTGTCCGGGTGCTTGTTGATGATGCGCGAAGATTATCGGTGCGTTTTGTTTATGGCAGAAAAGTTCAAAGCATTGAAAAAGAACAAAACGGTTTTGTGATACAAACCGACAGTGACAAGATTACAGCGAACTCTGTAATCATTGCAACGGGCGGGGTCAGTTGGCCTCACACCGGCTCAACGGGCGATGGATACAAATTTGCACATGCTTTTGGCCATAAGGTTATCGAGCCTAAAGCGTGTCTGACGCGGTTGATAACTGCCCAGACCTGGCCTGGTCAATTAGCGGGTGTCGGCGTTGAAAATGTTGTTATCACTGCGAAAATCGGCAAGCAAAAATTTTGCACCTGCGGGCCAATGATATTCACCCACGATGGTGTTGGCGGCCCGGCTGTATTTGACATTAGCAGACTTGTTACGGATTTTTTACCTAATAGCGATGAGCCGATGAAGATAACTATCGACTTGTTGCCGGCATATCAGGCCGAGCAGCTTGATAAAGAAATTATATCTCTGTGTGAAAAAAATCCGCGAAAGGAATTGGCCGGCGTTCTGTCGAGGATACTTCCGCACTCATTGAGCTTATACATAGTTGAACAGCTAAATCCTTCGGAGGCGATTCTGGCAGGCCAATTACAAAGACACCAGCGCAGAGGGTTAGTAGAGATGCTTAAGAGGCTGCTGTTGTCGATTATCGCGGCAGGTCCTATTGCTGAGGCGACTGTTACTCGCGGCGGGGTTTCTACGGATGAGATAAATCCTAAGACGATGGAGTCGAAACTGTGCTCTGGTTTATTTTTTGCCGGCGAGGTGATGAATGTTGATGGCCCTTGCGGCGGGTTCAACCTTCAGATAGCATTTTCAACCGGCTGGCTGGCAGGTAAAATGGCGGCAGAATCTGTAAAACAAAAGAAGAACGACTGCAAAATCGGTTGACTAAGGTAAGCAACTTTTCTTTCAGCAAAGCAGGTGAGGACTTGGATTTGTAGGTGGTGTGTTTTATAATTGTAGGCTATGAAAGAGCTATTAAAGAAACTTGTTCGGGCTGAGACGACGGCTGCGAAGGGAGAATTGGAAGCAGCGAAAATAATTGCAGCAGAATTCAGCCGGTCAGGGATAAAGGCCAAAATCAATAGCTGGGACAAGACAAGAGCAAATGTTATTGCACGGGTAAAATCAGGAGGGCATAAAAAAGCGATTTTGTTTGCCTGTCATCTTGATGTGGTAGGGGCAGACGAAGAGAAGTGGAAAACCCCTCCTTTTGGCGGCGTTGAAAGAGGCGGTCGAATTTACGGGCGAGGCTCAGCAGATATGAAGGGCGGGATTACTGCAGCCGTTACGGCGATAAGGCAGATTGTCGAGTCCGGTGCGAAGTTGCAGGGCGACATTATATTTTTAGCAGCGGCAGGAGAAGAGACCGATAGCTGCGGGACAAAGAGATTTATCCGTAATCGCGGCTGGATGCAAAATATTGCCGGCGTGGTCATCCCTGAGCCGACAGACTTTGCAGTTGTTACTGCACATCGCGGGATGCTGTGGTTGGAGGTTACGACCATAGGTAAAGCTGCTCACAGCTCAACGCCACAGTTGGGGATAAATGCGATAGGTTTAATGCAGCTTGTTTTAGCTGAGCTGGAAAGCTACAAAATTCCTTACAAGTCTTACCCTGTACCAATTGGGCAATTGAGAGTGTCTGGTCCCGGGGGCCCGAAATTCTGGAGTGTCGGCAGAACAATTGGTGCGGGGCTGGGCGATTGTTCTATGAGCGTCAACACGATTACCGGCGGCAAGGCGCTAAATGTTGTGCCGGATAGGTGCAGTATCGGGATAGATTTCAGGACGCTGCCCTCACAAAATCACAGGGATATTATCAGCGATATAGAAAAATTTTTTATGAAATTAAAATCGAAGGCGCCGCAATTTAATGCAGAGGTTTCTATTGTGCGAGAGGTCAAGGCGTTAGAAACGGATTCGGGAAGTGAATTCGTTAGAGATTTTTGCGCTGCTGTTGGCACCAAAAAAACCAAGGCGGTTGGATTTACCACCGATGGGCCTTATTTTGCGTCACCTGGTGTGCCGGTGGTAATCTTCGGACCCGGTGAACCTGAGGTCTGCCATAAGAGTAACGAGTATATTGAAATCAGTGCAGTAGAAAAGGCGGTTGAGTATTACAAAAACATCATCTTAAAATTTCTAAGCTGACCCTATGAACTTCACCATAGAAAAAATGAAAGCCGAAGACTGGGCTGAGGTTCAAATTATCTATCAGGAGGGCATTGAGAGCGGTAACGCAACTTTTGAGACCAGCGTGCCTAAATGGGAGGAATGGGACAAAAATCATCTGCGAGATTGCAGACTCGTTGCCAAAGCCGCAGGAGAGGTTGTTGGGTGGGCGGCACTGTGTCCTGTTTCAGGCAGGTGTTGCTACTGTGGCGTTGCGGAGGTGAGCCTATATGTAAAAGGGTCGGCAAGAGGCAGAGGTATAGGTAAGGCTCTGCTGAAAGAGCTTGTCGAACAATCGGAAGCGGGGGGGATATGGATGCTTCAGGGATGCTCATTTCGTGAGAATAAAGCGAGTCTGTCTCTGCAGAAGTCTTTCGGTTTTCGAGAAGTAGGTTACAGAGAGCGTATCGGCCAGCTAAACGGGGTCTGGAAAGACGTTATTGTTATGGATCTCCGAAGTAAGATTGTAGGCGTTTAGATAGTTGGCACCGGCACGTTTTTCGAGGAGCGGGTCGATTACGGTATATTCAAGGGGTCAAAGCCCTTGAGGTTGTCGGCGTAAATATCGTATTTATATTTTTCGAGAAGTTCTTTGCGGTATTTTTCCAATATCGCATCTCTTTGCTCGCTGACCATTCGCCATTTGACACGGCCTTTTATATCGTCGGAATATTCTTTTGTGGCGCCGGATTTTTTCTCCAGTATTTTAACGATGCGCCACCTGAGGCCTTCGCCATCAAAGCCCTTTATCGGCCCGAGTATTTGGTTTGGTTCAGTTTTATTGAGGTCATCGAAGAAGATGCTTTCATTGCCGGGAGAGGTGTTTAAGGGTGCGCCCTTTTTCTCTGACGAGTAAAGCTGCCGGACTGCTTCGAAATCTTTGCCGGCCTGCAGCTCGGACTTTGCCTTTTGGGCTGTGTTGGAGTCAGGAAGCCAAATCTGGTCGATTTTTAGTGTTCTATCGGTTAAGAATATGTCCTTATTTTTATTGTAGTAGTCAATTATCTGCTGTGCGTTCGGCTCGTTAATTTCCTTAGCTTTGTCGGCTATGATTTTATTAAACAGGAACATATCTTCCCGCTCTTTTGTCTGAGCGATTAAATCCTTGTCTTTGTCGAGTCCGAGCGATTTAGCTTCGCAGACTAAAAGCGGCATTCTCAAAGCGATATCCAAAAGCCTTCCGACACCAGCCGGCGTATTGAGGTCGGTAGGGCGACGCGGGGGAACGATATCGCAGAGGGTATCGAACCAGTCTTTCAACGTTAGTTTTTCATTATCATAAGTTGCCAGGACGATGTTCTTCTCTTCGGGTGTCAGCTCATTTTCTATCTGGCTGTTTCGGATAAATTCGACGTTACGCGGCGCTTTAGGATGGAGCAATAGTCTTTCGTGGATTTGGGCTGCCTTTGTGAAATTGTCGCTTATCTTCTGGAGGTGGAATTTTGCGCAGATGTCCGCATAGTATTTATCTAAAATTTTGCCGGCCTTTTCCTTCTCGATGGTCAGCTTGGCCTGTGCTTCGTTGAGCTTGGGGTCGGTCTTCAACTTCTGCTGGATTTCGGCCTCTGTAATCGCCATGTTAGCTTGCAGATGCTTTTGCAGCAACAGGTTCACGAGCTTTCTATCTACAAATTCTTTAACCGGCTTATGGATGTTGGGGTCTTCGGTGAGGTTTTGTTTGCGGGCTTCCATCAGCATTGCTTTTTCTGCAATCATTTTCAAAAGGACTGTTTTTACATCGGGCGGGGAAGTTTGCAGATTGAACTGCTCATAATCATAAGGGCGAAGGTCCGTCAAGAATCTCTGGCGAAGCTGGTCCTGCGTGATGACATAATCGCCAATCATGGCAACGACATTTGCCGGCTCAGAAGGAGCTTTAGAGACGGGCTGCTGCTCTTGCTTTTGCTCTGCTGTCGTCTGGCCGGATGGTTTTGTCTGGCCTTGTTTTTCCTGTTCGGCTGCCACTTTATCAGGAGGAGCAATTGCTACTGATTGATTTGCGGCATAGCAGTAACAAAGTCCTACCAGCATTACCATAAAAGATAAGCCTAATTTGCTGCCAAATTGTCGCATCTTGCATACCCTTCTTAAAATTCTTACAGCTATTGCCATAGGTTTTTGGAACCATCAGCCTAAAACAAAGTTTGCTATGATACTATTACTCTGTTACTCGTCAATGATGGGTGTCATCCCTTCACTGCGCTCAGGGCAACGTCTGAGGCGCAGCCGAAGAATCTCGCTTACGCAGGCCAGATCCTTCGCTTCGCTCAGGATGACAATTCATCAAATCAGATGTAACAGAGCACTATTCTAAATTCGCTGGTTATGTTAGCCAAGCCAAATTAGCATTTGAGGTATTTAATATATTTTCCGTTTGCGTTAAGGATAAATAGTCTTTAGAATAGATTATGGTTTATTAGAAACGATATAAGCCATTAAGTAACAATGGCCTAAGCAGGTGAGGCAGTTAAAATGTTCAAAAAAGTTGCAGCCGGAAATCGCAAAAGCAGGAGGATAGTTATGGCCTGTGGACTTGCAACTGTCGTGTTGGTTTGCTGCCTGGGGGAGGCGACTGATTTATTCGCAGATACGGTCATCCTAAAAGAAGGCCAGCATTTGACCGGTGAGATATTGGCTGAAAAAGAAGCGCATATATATCTTGATATCGGCTTTACGGTTTTGACAATCCCGCGGGAAAAGATACTCAAATACGAACGCGCCAAGACTATTGAGCCTAACGAGGCTGACGTCAATGACGTAAATGACTTGGCAGCAGGCAAGCTGGAGCAGCCGACGGGGCAATTATACAAAACAGCCGAACTCAAGAAAACTACCATCGAAAAATGCGCAGAGGCGTTTTCGGAAGCCGTCGTAATGGTCTCAAGCCCTACCGCAATAGGCTCAGGCTTTTTCTTGAACGAAGACGGGTTTCTAATGACCAATTATCACGTAATAGAAAAAGAAACCAAAATCGAGGTCACGGTGTTCCGAAAGACGCCGGAGGGCTTTGAGAAAAAGAGATTCAAAAAAGTCAAAATCGAAGCCATTAATTCCTTCGTTGACCTGGCACTATTGAAAGTCGAAGACCTCGGGGACTGGAAAGTCAAATTTGTTTATCTTGGCGATAGCGACCGGATAGAAGTGGGAGAGCAGGTCTTTGCGATTGGCAATCCGCTGGGATTGGAGCGGACCGTTACTAACGGGGTCATCAGCACAAAGAACAGGGCTTTCGAGGGGCTGGTCTATATCCAGACCAACGCCGACATCAACCCCGGTAATTCCGGCGGGCCGCTTTTTAACCTGGCCGGCGAGGTTGTTGGCGTTACGAATATGGGATATATATTTTACGGTGGGCTCGGGTTTGCAATACCGGTCAATTATGTAAAAAATTTTATAGAAAACCGCGATGCATTCCTCTACGACAAGGATAATCCGAACACCGGTTTCAAATACCTTCAGCCGGACAGGAGACGCAACAGGGAGAAGCCGAATTTTCTAAAAGGTAAAAACTTATCACGACAATAGTGCAAGCAGACACAAAATATCAAACGCCAGAATGAATTACCGAAAGGACCAAAATGAAAAACACAGCGAAAATAAACCAGAGCACTTTTTCAAAGATTTTATGCTCTCTTGCGATTGTGGTTTTATGGGCACCTATCTCCATAAAAGCTATAGATTTGCCTGATACAGCAAAGCTTGTTCCGCCCGAAACAATACTGCTTGTAGATATCGGCAATTTTAGCCAGCTTCGCACACAGTTTGAGAAGACTAATTTCTATAAACTCTATAAAGACCCGGCGATGGCTGCGTTTGTGGAAGACTTCAAGGGAAAGTGGCGAGAAAAAGTCAAGCAGATGAATAACGAGCTTGTGCGGACAATTTTTGACACGAAAATATTGCCCCAGGGGAGAGTGGGCCTCGCTCTGGTGCTCAACGAACAAACAAAAGATACCAATGAGCCGCAAATTCTGTTTATAACCCAATGGGGCCAGTCGATAGACAAAATCAAAGAAGCAGTAGATAAAATGGTCCAAAAGGCGATTGAAAACGGTGCCTACCGAAAGACCGAGGACTACCGCGGCGTCAATATTATAACGATAGCCCAGCAACCTGCATCAACGGTGAGCTACTACTTTGCTGATGATTGTCTGGTCGGCAGTACGAACCTGGATATCCTTAAATTCATCAGCGCCCACATTCAGGGTGCTACCAGCCCCACACTGGCTTCTTACAGCGATTATACCAACATTATGAAGGCCACCGGGCCATATCACGATATTGACTTGTATGTCAATCTCAAACGGGCCATTGAAATAACGGTTGCTGAGGACACTACCGGCAAAGCAAAAACGACCTTAATGAATATGGGCCTTGATAATATTACCTCTTTGAGCTTTTCGTCGGGCATCGGCAGGAAGCCGGATAGCAGCTTTTGCGGCAACGCCCTTTTGAAAATCGATGGCGCCAAAAGGGGCGTTTTCAAAATGCTTGATTTGGAATCGGCTGGTATTAGCCCGCCAGCGTTTGTCTCTGCATCTACTTACTCGGTAGTATTTTTGAATTTGAATATAAAGAAGGCATACGATGACCTTTATAATATTCTTTATAGTTTTGACCCGCAGGCTGCGGCGCTGATGCAGATGCCGCTTGTGCCGCCGAGTCCGCAAGGTGAGCCGGGGGTGCAATTGAAAGCCGACATTATTGACCATCTCGGCTCGCAGATTGTTACCGCACAAAGCATCGAAAAGCAATCAGCAACAGCGGGCGCCCAGACGCCACCAGAATCACTTGTCGCTTTGGCGGTGACCAACCGCAGCGCGCTTGAAAAGTCCTTGTCGCTTGTGCATAGCAAGATATTGGCCCCGGATAAACCTGAGGCAAAACGGGAGCTTCTGGGACATACGATGTATTTAGTTGATATCTCCGCTCTAATACCATCTTATGGGTCACCATCCGAGAAGACACCTATGCAGGCTAATCCGCCGGCAATGGGGGCGGTTGCGACCATACCAAAAATGGCATTTACCATCACAGATACACATCTTGTGGTTGGAGCTGAAGCTGCCGTAGAGGGAGCCATTCGCAGATTAAGCAGTCCGCAGACGGCATCCTTATCATCTGTGACGTGGTTCGATAAAGCCAAATCAGCGATTCCGTCGGCGGTAGGATTGACTATGTTGCAGAATAGTGCAGCATCAACAGAGATTTATTGGCGCACCTTGAAGGAAAGCGTAAAGGAAGGCAGCAAAAGTGCAAGCACAAGTTCGAGCGGTTCGATGACCATTGGGATTGATTCGAAATCGCTCTTTCCGCATGTGATGTTTCCCGAGGGCGAACGTGAGCTGTTTAATTTTGGTCTTTTGCCTGAGTTTGATGCTGTGCGAAAATATTTTGGCTTGTCGGCCTTTTATGGTGTCAGCAGGCCTGATGGTTTCTATTTTGAATTCAAATATATTAACCCTGGCGAGACCTCAAATTAAGCATAAATAAAATTTCTGTGCTTTGAACGACTAAATAGGATTATTCACCGAGTCCCAGCCAGTGCTCGGCGAAGATACTAATATCGTGCCAATCAACCTCGCCGCTCTGGTTCAAATCCGCGCCATCGCACCATTCTCGACAGCAGCCACTATCGAGCCATCGCCCGGCTATTACCGATAAATCCGCCCAATCGACCGTGCCGCTGTAGTTTATATCCGCGCCGCCGCACCAACCTGGCTCAACGCAGTCGGTTTGTTGCCACTGCTGGGCAAACCTGGCAAAGTCTGCCCAATCAACATAACTATTATGGTCGAGGTCGCTGCCCTCACACCAATAAGCTGCTTCGCAGCCGTCTTTTAGCCAGAGCTGCGCAAACAAGGCAAAATCTCCAAAATCGACCCAGCAATCGCCATTCAAGTCGCCCTGCGGACATACTTTTTCAAAAATATAGGCCGACCCGCAATTATTCCCCAAATCATCGTTATAGGCTGCCCCCACAACCATGTAATTGCCGGCTATCGAAACCGAAGCGCCAAACCGGTCGTAGCTGCTGCCATCTGGAGCAGTTAGCTTGGCCTGCTCGAACCAGCTTGTCCCACCAATCTTGAATATATAAACCGACCCGGATTGTCCGCCTCTATCATCATCGTAATGCGCTCCAACCACGGCATAGCCGCCGGCAATTGAAACAGATACACCAAACTCGTCAAAATCATCGCGGTCGGAGGCAACCAATTTAGCTTGCTGCAGCCAGCCCGTCTTATCCTCACTGAATATATACGCTGAGCCAGAGTCGATTTGCAGATAGCAATCGTCGCCAACCGCTCCTACGATTGCCAAACCGTCGCAAATAGAAACGCAAGAACCAAATTTGTCCCCAACCGTTCCATCCGGGGCAACCAGCTTGGCTTGCTGTATCCAGCTTACACTATCGCGCTTAAATATGTAAGCACAGCCGCAATCGTTTCCATCTTTATTGCCGTAAATCGCCCCTACGATTGCCGACTGGCCGCTGATTGAAACAGAACAGCCGAACTGGTCGTATGCACCGGCATCCGAAGCAGTCAGCTTAGCTTCTTGTATCCAGCTTTCACCATCCCATTTGAATACGTATGCAGCCCCACAATCCTCTTCATTGCCGCTGCTATGCTGCTGCGCCCCGATAATAGCATAGTTGCCGCTGATGGAAACCGATTTGCCAAAAAGGTCATCGCCGGCGCCATCCGAAGCAGTTAGTTTGCTCTGCTGCACCCACTCTGTGTCACTTCGCCTGAATATATAAACCGAGCCTGTATCGATATCGTTGCCATCATCGTAAGGAGCCCCCACGATAACCCAGTCCCCGCTTATGCAAACTGAGTAACCGAACCTATCATCGGCTGCTGCATCTGACGCCCTCAGCTCGGTTTGCTGCACCCACCCAGCCTCACTTTGTCTGAATATATAAACCGAGCCTGCATTATTTCCGCCGTCATCGCTGTATGGCGCCCCAACAATTACAAACTCGCCGCTATTTGAAACCGAATGGCCAAAATAGTCATACGCCTTACCATCGGAAACAGTCAGCTTAGCCGGCTCCTGCCAGGCTACAGCACGCTGTGCGATACCGGCCAACAGCAGACAGCAAAGGGTAATCGACCTTCTCGAAGCTCTTTTCTTGCCACCGTTCTTTATCAGCATTGCCCACCCTCCTTGTTAAAAGGCTTTTTTTTCACATAACCAATACAAGCAAATGCCCACGTTCCTCCTATTAAGTATCTTATATATTAACAAAAAACTAAAGAAAGACAAGAGAAAAAAAACATTTTACAGCATTTTTTGGTTTTTTTGGGACCTTAACCTAAAAAAAGCCGCTCCAAACCTCACCAGACCTACCAATAAGCCAGACTAAACCTCTTGCAACTGGCGCTGCGCCCGCAGCACCGCAGCAACATCACCCAGAACAAGCTGCTTTACCAAACTGGCCGGAACAACCGTGACCCCCATATTGAAAATCTTCTCTTCCACCATCGAGGCAATCAAACGAGCCGTCTGCCGACAAATATTGTATTTCCCTACCAGGTCCTTTACTATCCGTGACTTGTCCCACGGACTCCTGTTGTCCAAATCTTCGTCTCTGGCAAGCAGCTCAGCATCCATCAGCTCCTTAACATCTACACCAACCACCTCAATTCGACAGCGCTTAAGCTTACGCTCAAAATAATGCTCGCTTAACGCAATCGCGGCTTCTTGGTAATTAGTTGCTGTCAGAACCGCTTTAATTATCGAAAAGATTTCACCTGTGCCAATGCTGTGGCTGTTGCCGCCGTGATAGAGATAATATGTTACCACCTCCGCGAGCTGTTCTGTAACATCCATATCTGCCTGCCCAACACTTGCGAGAGCATTGCTGATAGTCCCCAGGACCTTTGTGTGCAGATATTCTTCGACACTGCCATCTGTCTTTCTGACTTTCAGTTGCGTTCGCATCTGTCCCTCTTGCATCCTTAGCAAAATCCAACAGAGTAATAACTCTGAAATCACAAAACCTTAAACACGATAGTTTTCGCTTTTTAGCATTAAGGCACTTCCCCCTCGTCATTAAATAGCATCGGCTGGCCGGCAGGTTCAACGTGCTTGATAGCCTCGCTGACCTCCGCAATCAATTCGCCTGCATCTCTAAAGTCACGATAGACACTTGCAAAACGAATGTATGCGACCTTGTCAATCCGCCGAAGTCGCTTCATTACACATTCACCAATGAGAACGGATGAGACCTCCTTATCAAAATTCTTAAATATCATCTCTTCAACCTTGTCGGCTATCTGCTGAATCTGCTCCGCCGAGACATGCCTTTTGTAACAGGCCTTCTGCAAACCAGCGATGATTTTATCCCTCTCGTAAGGAACACGCGAGCCGTCCTTTTTAACCACATACAGCTTAAGACTCTCGACTACTTTCTCGTAGGTAGTAAAACGCCTCTTGCACACCAAGCATTTTCGCCGGCGCCTGATTACCCTTCCGGCTTCGCTCGAGCGCGAATCAATAACCTTATCCTGGTCTTCCTTGCAAAAAGGACATCTCATTTTCTATCAGATAGCTCTTGCCGACCACTTCCCCCCGATAAAAACATTCGGGGGCTACCGCCCGCCTTACCATTTAAATTCCCCAAAACTCTGTTTCAAACTTCTCCAACACCACATCTGGCTAATTTAGTATTGTAAAACCAATATATAGTATGTCAAAAAAAATCTTAAAAATATGTGTTTGGTAGTCCCTCATAATACTTGGCATACGATAATATAGATTTTGAAGCTGTAAAGGCCTTTTTGGGATGAGTTACTCGTCTGATGACAGTCAGGATTGGACAAGTCCGCCAGACGTAGAGGTGGCGCAAGTAATTCAAAAATAAAAATGTAAATCCACGGCACTTCTGGCGGATAAAAATCAAAATTGTGGAATTGTTTAATTTTGATACTTGATTTTTCGAGGAAGTGCCCTAAATTTTAATCCTCTTTTTTCACAAACGACCACCGAAACAACATAACTGCCCAGATGGACTCCGCTTACAAGCCCATCCTACCTCAAAAATGGGTCATCGCGAGTTAAAAAAAGACTTGCTAAAGGGCGGTTTTTTCATTAAACTGTAGATTACGATTTAGGTCAAAGTATTGTCATAGTTTAATCAGGAGATGAGAATATGAGATGTAAGTATTTGATTGTAACGACCGTTGCCATCAGTTGTCTTTTGGTTTTGGCCATCGGCTGCCAAGAGCAGGCAAAGGTGACAGGAAAGCCCCAAGAGAAACCGAAGGCACCCGAATTGGTAGTTGGTCCGCCGAAGGTGACTAAAACGCCCGAACCTTGTGAGCCTGCACCGAAGATTATGTTTGAAAAGGTGGTGCACGATTTCGGTGAGGTTGCGCCTGGGGTGAAGGGCTCCTGCGAGTTTAGATTTACAAACGCCGGGGAGGGGGTATTAAAAATCATAAACGTTCAGGAGTGCTGCGGATGCAGCAGCAGATTAAGCAAGAAAGAATATAAGGCCGGCGAAAGCGGGACATTGGTGGTGGAGTGCACCTGGCCACCCAGGCCTGCCGTGATAAGAAGACAAGTATATGTGGACAGCAACGATAAAACAAATCCGAAGTTTAGACTGACGATAGGGGCAAAGATTGTGCAGAAGGTCACTTACGAGCCGGAGAGACTGAACCTTTTGCTAAGGGCCGATGCGAATTGCCCCGCTATCACGCTTACCAGCACCGACGGCAAACCATTTTCAATCAAGCAATTCAAATCGACCGGCAATTCCATAACAGCAGACATAGATACTTCGGTGGAAGCAACAAAATTTGTTTTGCAGCCGAAGGTCGATGCAGAGAAACTACGTAAAGGGCTGAACGGTGTTATTGAGATTGAGCTAACACATCCGGATTGCAGCACGATTACTATACCATTTAATACGCTGGCGGTGTTTGAGGTCAATCCGCCGATGATTATTCTTTTTAATGCCGAGCCGCAGAAGCCGATACAAAGGGACGTGTGGGTGTTGAACAATTATGGTGAGGATTTTGAGATAGAATCTACTTCATCGCAAAATAATATCATAAAGGTTTCGAGTCAACAGAAGGTGCGCAACGGCTATCAGTTGAAGCTGGAGATAACGCCGCCTGCTGCCGCGACCAACCAGCGGCTTTTCACTGATACATTCTCCGTGAATATAAAAGGTGGAGAGAAACTCATAGTTACCTGTCGCGGGTTCTACCCAACCAAACCAGCAGGGTCATCAAGCAAATAAAGCTCAGATATGCTACGATTACCAAGTTGCACTTGTATGTTGACAGCGGGGGTCTTGTGCCTGGCGGTGATGTCAACATGCCTTCCGCAGCGTAGGCCCGCGCTTGACACCGGCCGGGGTGGACCGGCAAAGGTGGTTGATAAAGCCCCCGACAGCAACATTCGGGGGGATGTTATCGTCTTTTTTACAGGCAATGAGCTTGGGGCTTTGAAGCCCTGCGGGTGCTCCGGGGGGCAGCTTGGAGGACTTGATAGGCGTCCGGCTGTTTTTGCCAGTGTGCCAAGGCAAAGAAGGTTAATTGTCGATGCAGGCTCGCTTGTCGAAAGCGACAGTGAACAAAACTTAATCAAGTTCAATATAGTAATGCAGGCCTTTGATTTGCTCGGCTGCGATGTGGTTAATCTAACCGAGAAGGATATCGAGATAGGCAAAAGTCTTGGATTGCTGGATGAGACTAGTCGGAAATTTAATATTATAAGCTCTCATAAACAGCCCGACGTAAATGTGCCGGTAAAATTTACGAAACCGCTGCGAACAAAAAATGGAGCCGTAAAAGTAACAATTGCGACATTCAATATGGGAGCGAGCAGAGTTGAGCAAATTGGAGAGTTTTTTAGCCGGCAGAGTAATCTGCGGAATGTCAATATTGCTATTTTGAATCGCTGTGACGCCGCCATAATCAGCTCCATTGCAGATAAAGCACCAGCCGTAGATTGTCTGGTTTGCCCACCTGAGTCCGATGACCCGATGGTGATAGGCGACCCGAACAGAAAGCCTTTGGTTATTTCTGTTGGCCGCTTTGGCAGGTATGTTAGCGCATTACGAATAATAGATACCGGTGAAAAGCAGTTAAAAATTGGTTTTTCTACAATCGCGGTAAATGAGAGCTTGCCGCAGGATAATTCGCTTGTTGAGTTGTATAAAACGTATCAACAGCTTGTAAAAGATGGCAAACTCCTTGAGAAAATGGGGCGGTTTACCCTGCCGGATAATCTAAAGTATGTCGGCTCAGACTCTTGTAAGTTTTGTCACGAATATGAATACCAGATGTGTAGTAATCAAGGGCACGCACACGCTTATGCAACGCTTGAAAAGGTAGGGTCGCAATACGACCCGGAATGTGCCATCTGCCACACGGTTGGTATGAAGTATGAAAGCGGCTTTGTTTCAGAGGAAAAAACAGGGTATTTGAAGGATGTTGGCTGTGAAAACTGCCACGGGCCTGGTTCTGAACATATTAAGACCCTGGGAGCAGCCAAAAGCAGCGACCCAAAATCGAGGTGCATTGATTGCCATACACCCGAACAGAGCCGCGATTACGCAGCGAACCAGCAAATTTATTTTGACAAAATCGTCCATTGGCGGGAACCTAACACGCCCGGAGATGTCAAAAAGTAAGAGGACTGAGTAACTTATATGATAAAGACATTACGGACAACAAGTATAGTGGCAGCAGCTCTGGGAGGCCTACTGCTTGTCTTCCCTGTGGTTTGTGGCGTTCGTGGCGATAGCCAGATTGAGCAGCTTTTGAGCTCCCCCAGCGTCGTAGAGAAGTTCAAGGAGGCTGCTGGTAACAGGGTGAAAACAAGTGATGGTGAGGCTTCACCGCTTGCCAAACAGGCAGAGGCGCTTGCGTCATATTTGAATCCGCCTGCACCCAAACCTGTAGCACAACCGACCCAAACACCAAAAATTCCCACCCCCCTTACACCCCCCTCCGCCAAATTTACGCTGGTAGCGACCAGTGTATATGAGGGGCATCCTGATATGTCGCTGGCATTTATTGATGAGCCCGGCAAAGGCCAATCCTGGATTGAGCAATCCGCCACCGTTGGCCATTTGACGATTAAGGAAATAAAAGACGGTGCTGTAGTCGTTGATGATGGGCAAAAAACATACGAAATAGCAGTTGCGCAAAGCACCCCGCAAGCAAGCATTCTTGAAGGCTCTGCGCCCTCTTCAGTGGCTGTCCAGACCCCGCCGCCAACATTGGAAAATCCGGCTTCGAGTGCTGTGGCAATCGAGCCGCCGCCCCCGCCGCCGATGGAGGTAAGCACCGAAGAGGAAGCCCAGTTAGATAAGCTCATGTCGCAGTTAGCCAATTTGCAGAGAAGCCCGAAGTCTGATAAAACCGGCGAGGGTGTAAATGAAGAAGATTCTGCAGCAATGATGGAAAAGCTTTTAACGGACTTTCAGACTACACGCGTAAGTCCAGAGGAGGCAAACAAACTGGATGGTTTAGGCAAAGAATTGGAGAGTATCCAGCGCGAGCCGAACCAGGCGCTGCCACCAGCAGTTCCAACAAACCCAACAGCCGGTATAAGACCGGAACTCAGAACGCGTAAACCTACCCGGCTGCCACCGAACCTCGGCAGACCGCGAAACATCAGCAGGCCCACGCCTCCGAACCCAAGCAAGCCTGCTAATCCATAATGGCATTTCAGCATAGCTATTATTACGGCTATTATAGGACAACTTATCGACAAAAGCCGTTTTTCCACTAAAACCTGAGGCATAAAACCTGAGGTATAAAGTGCGAAATTAGAAATCTGCATTTGGCGGGGATTTTTATCCCGAATTTTTCAAAATTGTTCGGGCGAATTAGCGATTTTCAGGGCTGATAGCGGAACTTTTGGCCCTTTCTTGTGTCTGATTAAATAGGTGGGGCGTCTATTGTAGTCTGCCCGAGCAGTTTGAAAAAATATTCGCGTAAAAGCCCGCTAAAAGCGGGCTGGTTTATCAGAAGGTTAACAAAGATAACCCTGTGGATACAAAAGCTGGATTGCACGTATATTTGAATAATGGCTTTTAATTAGATGTTTGAAAAAATACGGAGTGAAGAGATGTCAAAACAACAATCAGGCAGGAGTGGTTGTATCAGGTTTTTGATGCTGATAATGATGTTTTTTGTATGGTGTGGCGTAACCAGTGGTGCAGAACAACCAAAAGCCACACAGAAAACCCAATACAAGATTTACATCTTAAAACACATATCACCACAGCGCGGGATACAATACTTAACCGAGGTCAAAATCGGCACGGTTTCGCAGTTGCCTGCTACCAGCGCAATTTTGGTGACAGCACGACCCAGTGAGCTGACAAAAGCAGATGCCGTCTTGAAGCTTGTGGATACCGATAAGGAATTCGGCATCAAGGCGATTTTGCCCGCTACAGAGGCTGAGAACTTACCCACAAATGAGGAAATTGCAACAAAGGTGGGCAATATATCAATTGGAAGCTTTTCCAGTCCGCCGGAGGAAACAGCAGGTGCAAAAGTGATTATAGACGTGCATAATGGGTCTGTGGTTGCCATTGCGCCAGTGAATTTATTAGAGAGGATTGTTTGGGCTATCGGGCAAATGAAAGGAGAGACAGAGGTTGAAGAGCCGCCTGTAGAACGAGCCGGGCCAGGTGAACCAAACGTTAGTACGCCTGCAACAAGGCCAAAGAAAGTTGTACCGACTGCTGCTGTCAGAACATACGAGCCTGAGCCTCTTGCCACCGGTGAGGATACTCTTACTTTGACCTTGCCGGAGAAGATGGATATTATCGCTTTACTGGACTACGTTGGCAAGCATTTGCAGTTGAACTATATGTATGACTCAACCATGGTCAAGGGCGAAGTTACATTAAAGCTTCACGGTAAACAGCAAGGAGCACTGAGGGTGAAGGATTTGTATCCTCTGCTTGAATCAGCGTTGAAGTTCAGGGGATTTGTGATGAGCCGCAACAAGGGTAACCTTGTAACAATAGTTCCGGCGGCACAAGTATTAGATATTGACCCTGCGCTGCAGACAGAAAAAGGCAAACCTGAGTATGGAGATGTGGTAATCACCGCAGCCTTCCGACTGAAACATATAGATACGAACAGTGCGATGAATCTTTTGACCAGTATGAAGCTTGGCACAGCCGTCATGCCGATTCCTGATACAAGTACGATTATCGTGACAGAATACGCATACCGAATGGGCCGGATTGAAGAGCTTCTGGAGATGATTGATAAGCCTGGCGAGCCGAGGCAGTTCCGCTTCAGACAGTTAAAATATACAATGGCCAAAACGCTCGCTCCAAAGGTCAAGTCACTTGCCGAGCAGTTGGGCACCGTATCGATTAATATCGCCGCAGCAACGGTAACGCCAACTGCTCCACAGATTCCTGGGATGCTGCCACGAACAGGGCCTTCACTGCCAACCGCTCGAATTACACCGACCCCGACTACCGCAGCGGCCCAGGCAGGGGTGTATTTAGATGCAGACGAAAGGACAAACCGCATCTTAATGATAGGACTTGAAGCGCAAATGACTGTTGTGGAGAGCCTGATAGAGGCATTGGATGTCCAGCAGCAGGACCTGCGGACTATGAAACTGTACAAAATCGAGCATGTTGACGCTGAAGAGATAAAAAAGAAATTGCAGGAGCTCGGTATAATCGGTGGAGGTGTGGAAACTCCATCGAGGATAACAGGAGCTCAAAGAACTGCGACAGCAACACCTGAGGCTGCAATGCCTCAAACACCTGGTGCATCTGCTGCTCGCGCAACCGCCACAAGCGGTGCGATAACAGAGGCTGTCGTTGAGCAGCCGCAGGTGGTGGTGCTTACACCGACCAATTCGCTTTTGATTAATGCCACACCGGAACAGCACACTCAAATAAGTGCAATTATCAAGTATGTGGACAGCGAAACTGAAAAAGGAGTGATACCCTACATGATTTACCCGCTGGAGAACCAAAAACCAACGGATATGGCGACAGTCCTTGAGAAACTGATTCAAGAAACGGTCAAGGATAAGGAAGGCAAGATAGAGCGCGTTGTAAAGAAGACGGAAGAAGAAATCATTATTGTCCCGGATGAGAACACTTTTTCACTTATAGTCTATGCCAGCAAGAAGAATCAAGAGTGGATAGGGAACTTGATAAAAACACTCGACAAGAGAAGGCCGCAGGTTCTCATTGATGTAACTTTAGTTGAGATTAGCAAAAGCGACGAGTTCGAGTATGACCTTAACCTTGTTGAGAGTTTTCCTGATATGACTCATAGTTCCGGTCTTATTCGTGACTTTAATGAAGTAGTCGGCAAGCTTATTTCGAGAAATCAGGACCGTTTTATTGATGTACAGGCCAAGAAGGGTGCCGGAACCGGTTTCTATGCAGATAAACACGTAAATGTTTTACTGAGCGCAATGCAGAGTAAGGGTTACGGCAGAGTTCTGGCAAAACCTAAGATTCTTGTCAATGACAACGAAAAGGGCACTATTAAAACCACCGATACCACGTATGTTAAGAAAACATCTTCTGCTCCAATTAGTACAGGCGCAGCAGGCCAGGCTTATACGCCTATAGAAACAGCGGTCAGTTATGAACCTTACGACGCCGGAATAACACTTGACATTACACCTCATATCAGTGAAGGTAAGCTGCTTCGCCTTGAAATGAACCTGACAAGGTCGGATTTCGTAAAAATTCTGGGGGATAAACCGCCGGATAAGACCGCCAGTGACATCACTACAATCGTTACGGTTCCGGACGGCAGCACTATAATCCTGGGCGGTATGCTCAAGCTCAAGCAGGACAAAGGCGGAACAAAAGTTCCACTGCTGGGTGATATACCTCTTGTAGGAGGACTCTTCAGAAGCACCAGCACTAGTGACTCCCAGAGGAAATTGTATGTGTTTGTCAAGGCCGAGATAATAAGACCGGCTGAAACCGCTGTTGCGGGTTTACCGGATTTGGAAAAAATATCGGAGCGAAACCGAATGGCTTTTGAAAAGCATGAAGCAGAATTCCAGGGTTACCAGATTTGGCCTGGAATAAAACCCAAACCGGTAGAGCCGGTCAAGATTCTTGAGACGCAATAGGGCAGTGTTCGACCGTTAACGACGAACATTCGGCAACGCACGATTAGGTAACGTTGATGAAAGATTTACTAATACAAACAGCTAAACGGACGAGGGTAGTTGATGCCGAACAGTTGGCCAAATTTATCGGTGACAATGGCAGCCAGGGAAGAATTGATGAAGTCTTGCTTAACTGCCCTTATTTTACGGAAGATGTGGTTTTGAAGCTGTTTGCCCAGGCCCTCGGGTGGGAGTTCCTGCAGGAAATATCGGCAAAAGATGTGCCTGCGGAATTTATAGAAGCGGTCCCGGCGACATACGCTCAACACCATTTTGTCATTGGGATAAAGCGAGAGCCAAGCGACAGCGAACTTACGGTAGTTTTGTCAAAACCATTAGATGCGGATGCTGTGGACAATATCTCCAAGATGACAGGCCTGCCGGTCAAGGTGGCGATATCAACCCGTGCTGCAATTACGGCCGTTATAGATGTTGCCTACGAGCAGAGAACGACCGTGATTGAAGAAGTGGCAGAGGAGCTCGATTCGCAGAATCTCGACCAGCTGGTGGATGAGGTTGCCACGTCGGATGACCTGCTCGATGTGGTGAACCGGCCGCCGGTTATCAGGCTGGTAAATGATATTCTTTTCCGCGCTCTCCAGCTAAGGGCAAGTGACATTCACGTTCATCCTTATGAGAGTAAGCTGCAGATTCGCTATCGTGTTGACGGCATTTTATATGATGTTCTGAGTTTGAATAGAAACGTTTTACCATTGATTATTTCTCGTATCAAGGTTATGGCGGGAATGGACATTGCCGAGCGGCGTCTGCCTCAGGACGGCAGGTGCAGCGTTCGCCTCGGGCAGCGTGAGATTGATTTGCGCATCAGCACTGTCCCGACAAGCTATGGTGAGCGCAGCGTGCTGAGACTGCTTGATAAAAGCACGGGTCTGTTTGCATTAAACGAGTTAGGCCTGTGGGATGATGATTCGAAAAAATTTGATTCGCTGCTGAACCGCTCTCACGGAGTGATATTCGTAACAGGGCCGACAGGCAGCGGAAAGACAACCACTCTTTATGCCTGTCTTAATAGAATTAACTCGTCTGAGAAAAACGTTATCACAATAGAAGACCCGATTGAATACCAGCTGGAGGGCATCAGCCAGATTCAGGTCGCAATGAAAAAAGGAATGACGTTTGCGACGGCACTTCGGCACGTGCTGCGTCAGGACCCGGATATTATAATGGTTGGCGAAGTCAGGGACGTAGAAACCGCCCGTATGGCGATACAATCTTCATTGACGGGGCATTTGGTTTTTAGCACTCTGCACACAAATGACTCCGCCGGTGCAGTGAGCAGACTTCTGGATTTAGGCGTTGAGCCATACCTGGCAAGCTCATCGCTGATTGCCATAATAGCTCAGCGGCTTGTCCGCAAGGTATGTCCGGATTGCAAAAAGCATAGCGAACCTGCGGCTCACGAATTAAGAGAGCTTGGTCTCGGTGAAATTGAGGCAAACAACGGCACCAAGTTTTTTGTCGGGACCGGCTGTGAAAAATGCTTCCAGACAGGCTATCGCGGTCGAACAGGTATTTACGAGATACTTATGGTTAGTGGAGAAATCCAGGACCTGATATACAAGAAAAAAACCGCAGGTACGATAAAGAAGACCGCTCTTGAAGCAGGTATGAAGACGCTGCGAATGGATGGGGCCAGAAAAGTGCTGGCAGGAATAACAACTGTGTCGGAAGTATTGCGAGTCACACAAGCCGACGTCGTGTAAAATCTGTAATTTTTTAGTTTTAAGTTATGCCCAGGTATCAATATATAGCGATTGCCACAAACGGCAAAAAAGTAAAGGGCGTTATTACAGCCGAAAGCCCTTATGCTGCGCGAAAACAATTGAGGGTGCGAAGCATCCACCCGTCATCGCTTTTAGAGGTTGGCACCAGAGATGAGAAAAGAGCAATTCTGTCTCGAATTTTAGCCAGGGGCGGCAAAAGTAAGTTGACTGATTTCACCAAGCAGCTATCCACGCTGCTTAATTCGGGAATCAAACTGACTGAAGCGTTGTCGGTCCTTACCTTACAGACCTCTGATGAGCGGTTTAAGAACGCCATTATGGACATTCGCGACCGTGTTGTTACAGGCGAGTCGTTCACCGATGCCTTGAAGGATTACAGTGACTATTTTGATGTCATTTATGTAAGTATGGTTCGCGTGGGGGAGGTTACGGGCACATTGGGAGAGAGCCTTTCGACCATCGCCCGCTTTATGGAGAAGCGGCAGCGAGTCGAAGCAAAAGTAAAAACTGCAATGATATATCCTGTTATCCTGATTGTATTCTGCCTTTTCGCTATCATTGTCCTGACAACTATGGTAATCCCCAAAATAGCTGAGCAGATTGCAAGAACGGGACAGAAACTGCCCTGGATTACCAGAGGACTGATGAGCATCAGCCATATCCTGACCAGTTGGTGGCTGATAGTAGTTGTTGCGGTGTTTTTTGGGATTATTTGGGCCATAAGGAAGTTTCTCAAAACACAGCGCGGTGCATATCTGCGAGATAAACTTTTGCTGTCTTTGCCGCTCTTCGGACCTCTTATAAAGCAGCGCGTTGCCTCGCGTTTTGCATCGACTCTTTCTACGCTTCTTAGTTCCGGACTGAGTATGGCCGAATCTTTTCGCGTCGTGTCAGAAGTTACGGGCAATTCCCTTATGAGACAGGCCGTCCAGCAGGCCCGTGAACGGATTCTTGCCGGCGCCGATATCGCAACGCCGCTAAGAGACAGCGGCGTCATTGACCCCGCAATCGCCCATATTGTTTCTGTTGGTGAAAAAAGCGGCGAGCTGGAAAAGATGCTTAAAAATATCAGCGAAGACCTTGAGGCCTCAAGCGACATAGTGATTGAAAGATTGGGTGCGGCGATTGAGCCGCTTATTATAATTGTTATGGCTGCAATTATTGGGATAATTGCTTATGCGACGATACTGCCGATTCTGGAAGTATCGGCAGGAAAATTATAATTGGTTTATACAGGAGTTCAAAATGAGAAAGAGAAAAAGAGCAACTAAATCCGGTTTTACGATGGTCGAGCTTATGGCCGTGCTGATTATCATCGGCCTGCTCGCCACTCTGGTAGTCACGAAAGTAGCAACCAAGATAGACCAGGCGCGGGTTACGACTACGATGGCCAACTTGAAGATCCTTCACGCTTCGGTTAACCAGTTCAAGATGGACACGGCGAGATTTCCGACCGAGGAGGAAGGGCTTGGGGCCCTTATTGTGCAGCCCACCGATGTTACAGGATGGGAGCCGGGCGGGTATCTGGAAACTACGGAAATACCGAAGGACGGCTGGAATCGGGATTTCATCTACGAGCTTAATCCTGAGAGCGGCAAGCCCTTTGTAATCAAAAGTCTTGGTGCCGATGGTGAAGAAGGCGGCGAAAGTAATGATGCCGACCTGCTTAGTACCGATGCATACTTACGAAAAACAGAAAATCCATAAAGCACGCTGCCAATATTTGGGTTTTACACTGACCGAATTGGTGATAGTGCTTGTGGTTCTTTCGTTGTTTGTGATGCTGGCGCAGATGCACCTTTTGGGGCTGCTTCGCAAGAATACGTTCAAGGCACAGGTGCAGGAGCTTATTTCGACGATGCGAATGGCCACAACAGCAGCAGCCGAAAGCGACAGAAGATACGAAGTTATTATCGACCTGGCAGAGCAAAGTTTTTTACTTCGCCAGATTACCTCTCCCGACCTGTCGCAGATTCTGGAGGAGGAGGTTATTATCGCAGATAGTTTTAGCAACAACTGCCGTGTAGTTTTTGTTGAATTCGATGACGGCGACTATACCAATGAAGGCAGAGCAAAATTCAGAGCAGGACGTTCAGGCTGGCAATATGGCGGGAAAATTGTCCTGCTGGATGAGGATGAAAGGCCATATTCGGTTGTAGTCAACCGCTTAAACAGAATGATAGTGCTTCAAGAAGGCGATGTTCCACTTTTGGTGCCGAAGACTAAAGATGAAGTTCCGTTCTAAAAATACTGATGTGGTATGTGTGAGGCGCGATAAGTATCACCTGTGGTGGATTAGGCAAGCAGTAATTCGCAGGAAAGAAAGGGCCTTTAGCCTGGTAGAGGCGGTAACCGCCGTGATTATCCTTGCGATTGTTAGCGCAGGGGTGGTGGTTGTTATAAACAACTGCATTACATCAGCAGCAGATTCACAATTACGGATGCGGGCATTTGAGGTTGCGCGCGAGAATATGGAAAAACTTCTTGCCAGCGATGTGGTAAAGGAAACTACCGATTATGACACCAGTGATAAATATCCTGAGATTAAATGGCAAACTGTTGTTGAGCCGTTTTACGAGCCGATAACCAACCGAATGTGGATAAGGGGAGTATGCACGGCTGAATACACGGACACAAACGGCGAGGCGCAGACCGTTGAATTAACACACTGGCTGACCGATGTAACAAAGGCGCAGTTGCTGCAGATTATCGCAGACAAAGAAAAACAAAAAGAAGAAGTGACATCAATTAGCCAACAGCTCATCACAACGTTAGAAGAAGCCGCCGATTATGCCGGCGTGGATGTGCAGACCGTTCAGCAGTGGGTTGATAATGGAATGGTCACGTTGGAGGACGGCTCTTTCGTTAAGAAGAATCTTGACCTTTTCAAAGAAAACAGCGGTAATCCAACCACAGAGGTCAAAACCCAGCAGATAAAATCCGAAGTTGAGTTGGCAGAGCTACCGAAGGAACCGAAGGAAGCAAGGAAAACAGCGGCACAGAAGAAACCAGGGGAACAGAAGAAACCAGCAGAGCAAGAAACACCTGCCGGGGATAGGCTAAATGATATAGACCCGGTGACAGGCCTGACATACAAAGAAATTGACCAAATGAGTTTCGAGCAGCTATGGGAATTATTGAAGACTCGGCTGCAGCCGTAGAGGTTCAAGCTGTGATGAGCCCGAACAGAGCTAAAAATTATATAAAAAAAACTTTCAGGCGATTCAGTAAGCTGGCCGGATTTTCGCTGGCTGAGCTGCTTGCAGCATTGACGATAGGAGCGATGGTTCTGGTTGCAATGCTGGGCATTTACAGCCGGGCTGAACGCACGGCCGATGTGATATCACGCAGGCTCGATAACTCCCGCTTGCCCGGCGAGATTTTGCAGCGTATTGCCGAGGACCTTGATAGAATGATTTCTGCCGGCTCGAACGCCAGGATTACTGTTGAGAATAAATTTGAAGGCGGGTTAGCATCTGCACGGCTGACGGTTAGAAAGACACTCATAGATAAGGACAATAACGAACAGGCATTTGAGGAGATTGTATGGCAGACCAGTTCAGATGTGGACTCCAATGGTCTGGTTTTATACCGCAGTCATAGCGGGCTGACGTTAGAGGATAAGCTGCTCGATAAAAAGAGGGCTGCCTGGGAGAAGGATTATTCTTTCGTGCCCATCTGCTCCGGGGTGACTTTTTTCAAGGTCCAGGCCCAGCAGGGTGAGAATCTTCAAGATAACTGGACGAGCAGCTCACTGCCTGCCGGTATTGTGGCAGACATCTCTTTTGTAGAGCCATACAGGACGGTAACAGGCGATCTGGACGTGTCCGACACCGAAAAAGTTACACGAACAATAGCTATCGACCGAACCAGGAAAATCAGATTTGAAATTGTGCCGACGGGAGAAAAAGAAAAAGTCAATGAGCCAAACTTGGCAATACCTAAATAATCGCACCGGTTATAACCGTTCGGGAGTTGTTCTATTGGTGACATTGGTGCTATTGGTTGTGCTTTCAACCCTGGCTTATACTATAAGCAGCCGCGTAGCGGCTCAGCGTCACCGCGACCAGTATATTATAGACTATAGCAAAGCACGGTATGCTTGTGATTCAGCAGTAAAGTATGCGATGGCAACGTTAGAGGACCTTAATCCACAGTTGATTAGTCGGCCGAATGAACCGGACTTTTCCGATTTATTTCTTCTTAGCGACCCCGACTATCAGCAGCTTCTGGCTCAGTGGGCTGCGCAATTAGGTGTTACCGTTCCCGAAAATAATCTTAGCGGTATCTCCGCTGCCAAGCCAAAAACAAGATTTATCGAGATTGGCGACGCCAACGAACCAAACGATGTGAATGACTTTAATGATGTTGATGGCGGCACTGCTGACGTTAATGATTCTAATTCTCTGGTAATACCCGGTCCGTATGGGGCTGAGTGGCCGCTTGTCACCAAACCGAGTGAGTTTGAGATTGGCTCTGCAACGGTGAAAATTGAAATTGAAGATGAGGAGGCAAAATATCCTCTTGGATGGGCACTATTGGCTGATGCAGCAGTTCAACGTGATGCACAGGCGAGCTTTGAGACATTCTGCGAATGGATGGGAATTGACGCTAAAGATATTGATTCGCTGAAAGAGGAGCTGAAAGCAATAGGTGAAATAAAACCATTCAAGATTGAGTTTTCGACTGTGAGTGTTACTGATAGAACGGCGCCGGCACCAGCACCAACCCCATCACCAAGCACAAGGAGCAGAACAAGCACCGTCAGAAGAACTGCGCGAACACCTGTGACCAGAAGGACTATATCTGCTTCTGACCAGCTTATCAGGCAAAGTGCCGAGTTTTCGGAGCTTTTTCATAGTTCGTTAATTGATAGAGAGTTCCTCGCAAGTCCAACCGTAATTAGTGAAACCAGAAAGGAATCAGCCTTAAAGTATATGGGGATATGGGGTTCGACGAAGGTCAATGTAAATACCGCTCCCCGGCAAGTGTTAGAGGCAGCTTTTACTTTCGGCGGAGACGCCGATAGAGTTGCGGATGAAATAATACGGCGGAGGCGTATAGAGCCATTTACAGATATAGAAGCCTTAAAGACATCATTGTTTAGTTATTCCGACTCAATTAGAAAATGCGAAAAATACATCACTACTGCCAGTAAGTTTTTCACAATCAAAGTTACAGCGACAAGCGGAGTGGCAAAGGCATCATCGGTCATAGCAATAACAAAAGATGGAAAGACAATAAAGCGAATCGCTGTAATTTCCGATTGAGAATATAGTTTCAGGAGTTTGTTTAAAGTGGAAACTGGGAATTATTTAGGAATCTATTTAAGCAAAGACAAGGCAACAGTAGTCTGCCTCAGCTCGCACAGCAAAAGCGTGGTGGGCTGCTTTAGTGTCTCTATCGAGGGACAAGCCGAAGCGAACCTGCATACGCTGGCGAATCTTATCACCCAGGGCTGCACCGAGAGGGGACTGCAATTCTCCGAAGCTGTCGTGGCGCTGGATTGCGCGATGATTATACAGCACAACGTTCACAGTGAATTCAGCGACCCAAAACGAATCGCTTCAACGGTGCGGTTTGACACGGAAGAGGCACTCGCGACAGATATAACAGAGCTTGCGATAGCTTTCAGAATAAATTCAAGCAGCGAGAGTGGGTCGGAGCTGACTGTTTTTACTGCGCAGCGTAAAATCCTCTCTGATGTTCTCGGTGCGCTGCAAAGCAATAATATCGACCCGGTCGCAATAGAGCCGGACATTAATTCCTTATCGAGATTTATTTGCCAGAAGGTCTCTGTCTCTGAAGGATTGCGCCCATTGTTTGTGATGCTTTCGGACCGCAGAGGTTATTTGATTATCCCACCTGTCCCGGCAGGAACCGAAAAAAGCTGCACAATGCGGACGTTCCTGATAGGGGCGAAGCAGCAAAGAAGCGAGCTGATTGCCAGAGAAGTCATTGTAACTACAGCTTTGATAAAGGATGGCGGGCCAATAAGCAGCCTTAAAGTTTTCGACGCAAATGGCTCTGTTAACTGCCAGCAGTTTAGCGAGAGATTAGGGGTCGAAACCAGCTTGCTTGATGTGTCTGGTTCTGCGGCAGTGGATGAGCAAACTGCACTCGGCTGTGGTGACCTGGTTGGATTTGCGATTGCGTATGGGGCGGCATTGGCCCATACGGAAAAAGCACAACGCGTCAGCTTCCGCGATGATTTTATGCCTTATCAAGGTAGAAAGGTAAGGCTGCAAAAGACGTTGAAGCTTGTGGCTGTGTCTGTCTGTGTGCTTTTGATTACTGTGGGACTATACTTTCAATCGCGATTATTCAAGATAAATGGAGACCGGGGCGAACTGCGCGGTAAATTCGCGAAGGAATACGCGGCTGTGATGTTAGGCGAAAAGCTGCCTGACAAGACCGACGCTGTAAAAAAGCTTATGAGCGAGCTGCGGCATATAAGAGATGGGCTTTCACCTATCACAAGGGATGAATCCGTATCATCAAAACTGACGGTGGTGCTTGAGGCATTCAATAATAACAACTGTGCTACAGTAACTAATTTGGAGATAGAGTCGATTAGCATCTCCGAAAAAGTCATAAACGTAGCGGGCAGCACCTCCAGCAGGGCAAATACGCTGAAATTATTTGACACAGTCAACAAAAGCGGATTGGAGATTGTGCAACAGCGCCTGTCTATAAAGGGGGCACGTGACGACTTCAGCATACAAGTAACACTGAGGAAACAAATGAGGGCGGGTTTATGAAGGACATATTTAGAAATCCGATTTTCTATTATATCCTTGCCCCGGCTTTGATTGCTTTGTGGCCGCTGCTGGTATGGGCGGTATATCTGCCCCGTGCAAATAGTGGCTGTGAGCGCGCAAAGAACGATTATCAGAAAGGGCAAGAAATAATGCTGGAGATTTTGAATCTTGACTCCGAGCGATTGGCATTTGCCGATGCAAATAGTGCTGCTTCGGAATTTAGTTATGCAACGGCGGTCGATAGGGTTGCTACTTTATGCAAGATACCCTCAGCTAATTACAAACTCAGTTCGGGAATAATCATAACTACTGACGGGCAGAAAAGCCAAAGCGCAAAAGTAGTTCTCAAAGATGTTGACATATTGAAATTTGCCAAGTTTCTGTCAACGATTCAAGTTCGCTGGACAAAGTTGCAGTGCACGCAGTTAAAACTAACCAAGAAAAAAGGATTGCCCGATTTGTGGGATATGGATATAGACTTCAAGCATTACTATTAAAACGAATAAAGTTTGGCTTTCTTTGCAGGTGCTCTGTGGAGGAGAGTTTTTTAGAATTCAGGAGGAAATTTCCGCTTGACCGCTTGCGCAATCTTGATATTGCGGTTTTGTGCTGTGTAGAGTTTTGGCAATCACTATATATAGTGGGTAAGGCGATTTTCCTGCAGAAATTCGTCTTCGCAAGCTCTCGTGTGAAGCCTTGATTTGCAGGGAGCGAATTTTAATGCTGAAAAGAGGCTTTTTATTGCAAGTTATTGAAAATTTGGCTCTTACAGCGATTAGTTAGCGGTGAACTTTTTTAAAGTTTTTTAGCTCGTCCTGTCGATAACAGCATTAGCAAGTAGTTCGGGGCCCCAAAACGGATTTAAGGGCACACAAGATATAGTGGTCATTGGTTTTTTCGAGCGAAAAAGGACATTTCGCCGGGAAGCGATTATACAAGGTATTATTGATGCGGCGTTCCAACAGCAGTAATAACTTGGGGAAGTCGAAACGACAGAGTGGCCGTGCAAACAAGAATCTAATTCCAGATGAAGATTTGTTTATGGAGAAGATTCTTGAGAACCTCGCCTCGACTCCAATCGGCCAGGTGCTGAAAAAGATAGCTTCTCTGCCGGAAGTTCGCAGGAAGAAGATTCTTGACATTCGCCGGCAGCTCACCGAAGGCAATTACAACCTTAGCGGGCGATTGGATATTGCTCTCGATAAGGTTCTTGAGGACCTCACCACGCAAAAAGAAGATTGATTGTCAGCTTTGAGGACACATCTTTAATCGGGGAAGAAGTTTCGTTCCAAAGATTTTTTCTGCGCACAGTTTATTCAGCGATGTCATTTCTTATCTGTTTTCAGAAAGGAATTATTTCAGAAAAAAATATTCTGTGCACACAAAAAAATTTCCCCCTTTGAGTCAACACCTTTTGTGCCCTGGATGTGCTAAGCGCAACGGTTTAACTTGAATTGTTAGCGTATCTGATTTTTTGATTTAATTAAGAGACTACCTCCGGGACGTCATCATCCGGGGTATCCATTTCAACAGGTTTGTAACCCGGCTGTTTCGATTTTTCGACCTCTTCTTCGAAAGCAGCTGTAACCTTTTCCTGAATGTTTTTCCTGCATTCTGCGTTAATTGGATGTGCGATGTCGGCGTGCAGCTTCATCCTGCCTTTGAAATCTTTCCTCGCGCGGTTATTAGGCAGTGATGCACCACAGTTGTTGCAGAATTTAGCTCTGAGATGGTTTTTGCCGCCGCATTTTTCGCAGTGGTCACTCATTTTTCGGGAAGGCATAGCAACAAAGAAGCCGCCTGTCCCCTTAATAATCTTGATATCTCGGACAACAAACTGATTGTCCATTGTTATTGAACAAAAAGCCTTTAACCTGTCATCTTTGTTGTCAACTAATTTGACTCTGACCTCAGTGATTTCCATAGTTATTCGCCTCACTTAAAAGTTCACCATCTATTGTTACTGACGATAACACTTGTGCAACCGAGCTTTTTCTTAAGTATATCAGCGTCTGCTCCGGCTGTTTTCAGGTCTCTATTTTCTATAATATAGAAAATCCCCGAACCGCTTCCCGTCAGGCGCAAAGGCCTGATGCCGAGCGACTCAATCTTTTCTTTCAGCCTGGCAAGGTTTTTTGCCAAGCCGAAACAGCTTGTCTGCAGCATATTTGCGCACATCTTTGCTACTAAATCAATCCTATTCTTTAGGATATATTCGTTAATTTGAGCGCTGAGACCATAGTAAATCGCTGGATTATGTCTGTAATTAGCGTAAGCCTTTTTTGTAGAGACACTTACATCAGGAAGTATGATTAGAGCCAGAAAGTTAAATACTTTTCTTAATTTTTTGACTTTTTCACCTTTTCCTTTACAAAAAGCTAATGGCCCATTCAAAAAGAAGGGCACATCGCTGCCTAATTTTGCTGCTAATTTAGCTAAATCCTTTCTTTTAAGGTCCAAATCCAAATATCGGTTTAGGCCGATAAGGGTGGCTGCTGCATCACTGCTACCGGAGCCTAACCCAGAGCCAGCGGGGATGTTTTTTGTTAGGGTAATTTTAAGATTTGCTTTAGTTCCGGAGCTTTTTAGTATCAGTTTGGCTGCTTGGAAGATAAGATTTTCTTTGCCTGCCGGTGCCCAATACGGGCCTTTGCAGATAAGTTCAATGCCGGGCCTTTTAGCTCGCTGGATGAGGATTTCATCGGACCAGTTGACCTTGGCCATTACGGTTTCAATCTCGTGGAAGCCGTCGGGCCTTTTGCCTGCTATGAGCAGACTGAGGTTTATTTTGGCAGGTGCCCGCACCAGTAGTCCATCCTGGACAACTTCGATTTGTTCCTTCTCATTCATAGTTGTTCGTTGACATTATAACTGCCTGTCCGTATTCTGGACACAAAAATTGGACACACTTGATACCGGATACTCGAAGCTTGATGCTCGCAAAATGGTGAGTGGTTAATTGGTGAGTAGTTAGTCGTTGGATGGTGAGTAGGGCATTATTACGGACGGTATTGAGAGGGAGTATAATATAAATGGGCGAATCGGAATCAAAAGATAAAAAGACGATGGAAGAGCGTAGGTTTGACCCTGAGCTTTTAAAGAAAGGTTTGCAATGCGACTTGGACCAACTTGAGATGCTCAAACGCTGCTCAAAAAAGGGAAATATAAACGAGTGGAACGAGTGGCGTTTGAATAACCCCAATGAAGATATTCTTCTGGAAGGCGCTACACTTTCAGGACTAAACCTCAAAGGCGCGAATTTTTGTGCAGGAAAATATGAAAACGAACATAAGCGATTGATAGAGTATGGGGAGGTCTACTTGAAAAATGTAGAATTCTACAACACGCAACTCCAAAATGCTCAGTTATATAATGTACATATTGAAGGCTCTTGGTTCTATTATACACATCTTCAAGGAGCAATTCTACACGGTGCCATTGTTAGTAGATCTACAACGATTAATAAACACTGTGAGATTGATAGATTTACTGATTTTACGGGTATTGGTCTTAGCTCTACAAGGATAGATCCTGAGATTAAGCAACTGTTGGAATACAATATTCGGCGGAAGAACTGGGAGGAATGGTATAAGGAACACCCAAAACTTAAATACATAATCAGGCCGTTCTGGTTGATGAGCGACTATGGACTTTCCACCGGCAGAATAGTAGATGTTTTCCTGGGCGTGGCGTTTATCTTTGCGAATATCTATTATCATTGGGGTAGGATAGCGCCGCCAGGGATTGTAGATAATCTTTTTGTGGGTCGAAATGGTCTTGAGGTGCCGTGGTGGCTTGTGCCTTTGCGGACTTTTTATTTTTCTATTATTACGATGACGCTCGGATTTAGCGATATGTATGCGAATGCGCAGAGTATATGGGGACACATACTTATAACAGTGCAGGCGCTTTTGGGATATGTTCTATTGGGGGCATTGGTAACGCGGTTTGCGGTGTTGTTCACAGCCGGTGGGCCGGCAGGAAGGTTTGCAGATGAGAAAGAAAAGACGGACAAAATCTCATAGATTTCGGGATGAGTCAGAGTCTGATAAGCATCTTAATCGAGCCTATGACGCGTTTGATAAGATTCTTGAGCTAACCAGTGGATTCTGTCAGAAATACCTGAACGAGGAATATCGCGAATTATGTGAGGATATGACGTGGACTATTTACGAGGAAGGTCTGCCGATAGAGACAAGTAAGCCAAGCAGTTGGGCAAGTGGAATAGTCCACGCCGTTGGCTGGATTAACTTCCTGCACGACCCCTCTCAATCGCCGCACATGACCTCCGCACAGGTAGCAGAAGGATTTGGCGTGTCGCAGGGGACAATGATGGCGAAATCAAAAACCATACGCGATGAGTTTGACTTAATGCCATTCGACCCAGACTGGTGTCTGCCCGCCCTGCTTGAGGACAACCCGCTGGTCTGGATGCTGAAGGTCAATGGGTTTGTAATGGATATTCGCACCGCTCCCCGCGAAGTGCAGGAAGAGGCATATCGGCTGGGATTGATACCGTTTATCCCTGCCGACCAGCAAAAACCGAAAGTAGAAACCGGTGCAAAGGGAAAAATCATAAAATTTCCTATTCAACAGCAAAATAGTCTCAAACCAGAATCGGCTCACGAGCAACAGAAAGACGTCCCCCAACTATTTGAAGGATTGGATAAATGAGAATGCTGAATATCGAACGGGGAATTACGAATGTCGAATGAAGAAATAGAAGGTTCTGAATCGAGTGACGAGCGACGAGCCACGCTTGTCCGCCGTAGCTTCAGCGAAGGCGGAAGCGACGGGCGACGGCCAGTTCCGTGGTGGCATTGGCACAGGCGGTTATACAACTGGGTAATACACTTCGCAGACACAAAGCACGCTGAAGTTGCGCTCTTTGCGCTAAGTTTTTCCGAATCGAGTTTTTTTCCTGTTCCACCTGATGTCCTGCTGGCGGCGATGTCGCTCGGTGTTCCAAAAAGATGGCTGCGGTTCGCTATTTTGTGCTCGATTGCCTCGGTTATTGGCGGCGTGTTCGGTTATATAATCGGGATGTTTCTGTGGTCGATAATAGGCGAGTGGGTTTATGCGCACTTAGGATTTGTGGGGCTTACGAGAGAAAACTTTGCAAAGTTCCAGGGTTGGTATGGTAATTACGATTTCTGGATAGTTTTCACGTGCGGCTTTACCCCGATACCATATAAAGCAGCAACAATTTCGGCAGGCATAGCTCACATAAACTTTATCGGCTTCTGTATTGCGTCGGCGTTGAGCCGGTCAGCGAGGTTTTTTATGGTAGCGGGTCTTATCGGCTGGAAGGGTGAAAAAGTCCGGCACCTAATCGAAAAATATTTCGACTGGTTAGCGCTGGCTCTGGTGGCAATGTTGATTGGCGGCTTTCTTGTGATAAAATGGTTGCGATAAAAAGTTAGAAGTCAAAAATTAAAAGGCAAAAGTGATGAATGACTTGCAGAGGCAGACACTTTTGAAGGTTGCGAAAGATACGGTTGAAGCGGTAATCCGAAATCAGAAATCCGAAATCAGAAATCAGAAATCGGACGACCCCCAATTGAATGCACACTGCGGCTGCTTTGTAACGTTAAAGAACCAGGGGCAGTTGCGGGGGTGTATCGGGCAATTTGTTTCTGAAGGACCACTGATTGAGCTGGTCGCTGAAATGGCAAAGGCATCCGCGACAGGCGACCCACGTTTTTTCGCAGACTCCATAACACCTGATGAGCTAAATGAGCTTGATATTGAGATATCGGTTTTGTCGCCTCTTCAGCGGACGGATAATCCACTCAGTCTTCGGCTCGGCGTAGATGGCATTTACATAAAAAGGGGACGCGCTTCGGGCTGCTTTTTGCCGCAGGTTGCGACCGAAACCGGCTGGAGTAAAGAGGAATTCCTTTCATACTGCTGTGCTCATAAGGCGGGGATTGCACCTGATGCGTGGAGGCAGCCGGGAACGGAGGTATATCTATTTAGCGCCGAAGTCTTCGGGGCGCTATTCGATGAGATATAGCTTGGTCCTGATTTGTGCATCGTGGCTGGTCAGTTGTAATTCTGAATTCCCGATATTGAGTCTTGAGATTTGTCATCGCAATTTTCAGATTTTGAGCAAATCATAGTTCACATAATCAGTCTTTATGCCGATATGTTTATATACGTTACTTACAGGGTAGGTGCATTAGGAGGATGGGCTCAGGAGGTTACTTAGAAAAGTTATGATAAGAAGAATTGCACCAATTTGTGTATTTATCGGCATCTATTTAGCCGGCTGCTTCGGAGGAGATAAAGCTATACTCAAGGGTTCCGCTACCGGCGGTATGGACACCCTCGCCGGAATGGTGGAATACCTGCGTGAACAGAATCTGCCGGCATTAGAGAAGGTGGAGGTCTGGGAAAGCGAGTATGGGAAGGGGCTGAAGCTCACTACAGCCCATTACGAGATTTTCACAACGCTTTTAGAGCCGTTGATGCTCCGCCGTATCCCGCGGTTTATGGAGTCAGCTTATCGCGGCTATAGTGCCGAGCTGTCCGAATCGCTCGATACGACGACAAAATTTACTATCTACCTTTTTGCGGACCGACAGCAATGGGCAGCTTTCACAAAGGGCTTTGCAGGCGAAGAGGCAGAACTATTCTGTAAAATAAAAGCGGGCGCATACTGCCATAATGGTGTCTGCGTGGCATACAATATCGGCAGAAAACGGACCTTTTCGGCTCTCGGACACGAGGGATGGCATCAGTTTAATAGCAGATGTTTTAAGTTTCGTCTGCCGAGCTGGCTTGACGAAGGTGTGGCGATGCTTTTTGAATCCTACAAGGTGGAAGATGGAGCATTCCGTTTTGAGCCGGGCGAAAATACTTATCGTCTGGATGCGCTGAAGAAAACGCTGGGACAAAACAATCTCATACCGTTGAAGGAATTGATATCTATAAACCCCGGCGAGGTCCTGGCTACAAATGAAGCTGAACAGGTTCTGGCTTTCTATGGGCAATCATACGCGCTGGCGAGGTTTCTGCGAGAGGGCGGTTTGGGAAAGCGAACGGGTAATTATCGTCAATTGCTTTTCGATGGCCTGAAAGGGAAATGGCCCCTGGATGAGGTAAGTAGAAGAATCGCGGAGGATAGAAACGAGCCGCGAACCATCCTCTGGAATCGGATTGTCGGGCAGCTATTGTTTCAGTATTATGTTGGCAGCAATTTTGAGCAAATTGAGCAGCAGTATCTGGCTTTTTGCAGACAAATAACTACGGAAAAGTAAAAAGGTAAAAGTTAAAAGCAGAAGTAAGTATTTCAGGATTCTTACACAATATCTATGTTCCATAAGCGGCAGGTGTCGATTATTTTGGCATCGGCGTCACCACGAAGAAGACAATTGTTGAAGCAAGCCGGCTATAAATTCAAGGTCGTCCCCTCCAACATCGATGAGTCAGCGTTTCCAACAACAGGTTTAAGTGTCCGCGAGAACGCTGAACGGCTTTCTTTAGAAAAAGCAAAGAAGGTCGCCGAGGAGTTCCCTGAGTGTCTTGTTATAAGCGCCGATACCGTTGTGGATTTTCGGGGAGAAATTGTTGGCAAGCCTGCCGATGCGAAAGAAGCGGAGCAGATTGTAAGAAAACTGTTTAGCGCTCCTCATAAGGTGATAACCGCTGTCGCGATTGTTAGATTGAGTGATGGCATAGAGATAAAGGATAGTGACACCACAATTGTTTATCCTAAGAAATTAAACGATGAGCAAATCGCTCAACATATCAAAAGCAGCTCGTGGCGGAACAAGGCCGGCGCTTACGCCATACAAGAAAAAGGTGACAAGTTTGTTGAAAGAATAGAGGGCAGTTTAACGAACGTGATGGGGCTGCCGATGGAGCTTTTGCAGCGGCTGCTAAAAGAAGTCCTTGATTGATATGAATATTTAATATAGCTCTCATAGATGACCAACAATCTAAATTTTACCAGGTAAAGTGGCAGTTGTAATGGCGATAGAATAGGCCTATCGAACGCATTGAGACCAGAAATAATGCTTGAACCGCTAAGTTGGCAAATAAATGCAAGCCGATTGTAAGCGAGCCTCTCCCCAACAACTGGCCGTAGCCAACAGTTCTCAACTGTAGTTCCCAGACCAGGACAAAGAGCCCGGCTACCATCAGGTAAGGCCAAAAGGCATTAGCGATGGGCTTAAATAGATAGTCCGGGCGAAAAATCATAGAAATCTCTCCGCCAACCGAAAAGGTCAGGATTGCTATTGGGAATACAAACAGGCCGGCAATCGCAAGTATGTGCGTAATTACCGTCGATTCGACTTTCATCGCGCTCAATATCACAAGTAAGATAATGCAGGGTAGTTGGACTACCAAAAGAGCGATAGTAAATGTGCACAAAGACTTGACGATATTCCATATAAAGCCGAAAAGGCCGCCCATATAAACGTCTGGCAGCCCTTCAACATCGAACGCTGTTGAGCAGATTAATTCCATATAATACCAGAACAAGCATCCCCACGCAGCGAGTGTTATTATAAGTCCGGTCGGTAACTGAATCCTAAATCCCCCTACAGTGCAAGAGTAATCGGTGTGGCCTGTAAAAAACTTAAAGCTCACCGCGGCAACTACAAAGACCAGACCCGTGGCATTTTGTGGTTTTACAAAGAGCTTCCAGCAATCAATAAATACTGCCCGGTAAAAGCCGGGAATTGGCTGGCCTTTTGCTTCGGGCTGAGGTTTGATTTTTTGAGGTATTTCGCCATCTTTAGCTGGGATTACAAAAAGTTGTCTGCAGGTTAGACATCGGGCTCGTTTTCCGATGTGCTTGTCACGGAAGGCAATTAAAGCATTACAGGTGGGGCATTTGAACTGGATTGTCATAACGACAGTCCTTGTTTGTCGTTTCTGCTCGATGAATTATGAACCAACAAATACAAACAACTAATCTTGCTGGATAGCATCGAGGAAGGTTTTAATATTGTTGGCCCATTTTTTGGCTTCTAACAGTTCAACTTTACCCTGTTTAACCAGTATCGCAAGGTGTTTTTCCATAGTCATCATTTTTTCGTCAGGCAGGTCTCGAGTTTTTGTTTGCAGTTGGGTATATACCTGCTCAATTTTGCCGGTGCGTATCAGGTTGGCAATAGCATAGTTATTGTTAAGTATCTCCATAGCCGCGAGTCTGCCGGTGCCATCTTTTTTGGGTATGAGTTTCTGGCTGATGATGTAAGCTAATCCCAGCGAAAGCTGATTGCGGACCTCGTTTTGTCTGCCTGCCGGGAAATAGTCGAGGATTCGCGTTACAGAACCGATGGAATCTCTTGTGTGAAGTGTGGAGAAGACCAGGTGGCCGGTTTCTGCCGCCATAAGTGTCATAGCTATTGTTTCGGGGTCGCGCATTTCGCCAACGAATACCACATCAGGGTCTTCCCGCAGCATTGCTCGCAATCCGTGAAGGAAGGATTTGACGTCCCTTCCAACCTCGCGCTGTGAAATCAAAGAGTGCCTCTGGGTAAAGAGGTATTCTATGGGGTCTTCAATGGTTATGATGCGGCAGGCATGCACTTCATTGATTCGGTCGATTAGTGAGGCGATTGTTGTAGATTTACCGGAACCCGTTATGCCGGTTAGAAGCACAAGGCCGTTCTTGCGATTGATAATGTCCTCCCAGATGTTATTTGGGAAGCCGAGTTCCTCCACCTTTGGAATGTCCAGCGATAAGGCTCTTATTGCTGCAGCGATGCCGTCGTTGTCTTTGAAAATGTTTATCCTAAACTGTAGCGAGCCGAGCCGATACGAGCAGTCAACGTTCTGCTGGGTGAGATATTTGTGAATGTTATCTTCACTTAAAAGAGGATAGATAAGTTGTGCTGCTACTTCACCTGTTAGATCCGGGCCTTTAAGCTTTATCAAGCTGCCATCGATGCGATATGTGGGAGGCACACCGACTTTAAGATGAAGGTCTGAGACCCTCATTGCACCGTGCACCTCGAAGTAAGCCAGCATATCGAGAATACTAAAATTTCCGAACTCTGAGGTCGGATATGCCTTTGCCGAAGCAGAGTATTTTTCAGCCATACGTGTCTCCAGAAAACAACCGAAAATGCAATCCACCTTTGGCGGATTCTGATATTTTTATATCGTCTAAATAATATACCCGAATAACCGCCATAAGGTAAAGTCCTAATTTATATTCGCCGGTCAGAGGTTGAAAGCCGTTTTTCTGATTTTTCACTTGTGCCAGCTTGTTTGTTTAAGCCAATCCTGTGCAAATAGGGCAAAATCGAAGAAGTCAACGATTTTATTTCTGTCTAAATCGCCTGGCTGGTTTGTCAAAGGCAGGCTATTGTTTAGCCAATCTTCTGTCCAGTTTTCGAGGTCAGAGAAATCGGCTATTCCATCATTGGTCAGGTCGGCCAGAATGGCCCAACCGTGAGGCGGGATGCTTGCCTGGGCGGTGCCGCCATAGGCGCCCATATCGATGCGAAGGTTACGGCCCCATTGGTTATTGGGGTCACCGGGAACAGAAAGAGGTTCTTTACCGAGCGGCGAGCCGGGATTACCTGCATCGATACATCTGCTGGTGGCATCATCGTGAGTCCACAGGTTATTTTTGGCGTCCCAGCGCCAGCCCCGGCTTTTTAGATGATAATCGCCATCAACCCAGAAATCATCGTTGGGCTCGTCTGGAGTATTATTGGAGTCCCAATATCCGGTCAAAACAAAACAGGGTTCGGCATTGATATTGCCTAATCCCGGCCACCCGCCGAGAATATTACTGTAGGTAATTACGATTGTTGAATTGTCATTATTCCATATTTCATTGGTGCTGTCCCAGAGGATGGAATTGGTTATGGATACGCTGCTTGGATGCATCTGCTCGTAGGAATCACAAAACAGGGCGTTTCCGCTAATTGACGCTGAATTCGCGGTTAATGTGCAGTTTGCCAGCACTGGGCCGGCAGTGTAGGTTTCTATGGCGCCGCCATAAACGGCAGAGTTTGCAGCGAGTATGCAGTTGATTAGCTCTGGATTGCAATAGTACCAGTTGGACATTGCACCGCCGTAGTAAGCGGAGTTTGCGCTGAATATGCAATTAGTTAGCGTTGGGCTGCTATAGGATACGTTGTAGATACCGCCGCCTCCACCTGCTGAGTTAGCTTTGAAAACGCAGTTGGTTAGGGACGGGCTACCTCTGTAATTACGGACTGCACCACCTGTACCGGCAGCCTGGTTTTCGTTGAATATGCAGCCTATTAAAGCAGGAGAAGATAGTCTGTTGGAAATGCCGGCACCCCCATAGCCTACAGCATTATTGGCGATAAAGTTGCAGTTAACAATAGTAGGAGCACATAACTGATTTGCCATTCCACCGCCGTCGCCATAGTCACCGATAACGGAATTTTCCTTGAAGGTGCAGCTTATCAGGATTGAGTTGCTATCGGAGCTATTATACATTCCGCCGCCAAAGTCGGCGAAGTTGTTGCTGATTATGCAGTCTTTTAGCGTAGGGTTACTTTGGTAACAGTAGATGCCGCCGCCGCCCATAACGGTTTGGTTATTTATGATAAGGCAGTTTCGGATGGTGGGGCTGCTTTGATTATAGCAGGCTATGGCGCCGCCGTGATAAGCGGGCCAGTCGCCTGATGCAAAACCGTTGGTAATGGTCAAACCATCTAAGATTGAATTGGCATCTTCACCGCTGTCAAAGCAAAAACCTCGGTGAGGTTCTGTTTCCGTGCCGTTACAATCTATGATTGTGGCGGTGACGGTGTTAGGGTCGTTGGGGTCAATGCTGCGGACTGTTATAGCAAGGCCGTTGAAAGCGATGTCGCGGTTGCCCCGGCCGGTGTATATGCCGGGGCGAACGATGATGACATCGTTGTCGTTGGAATCGTTAATTGCAGCTTGAATGTTGTTGAAATCGGCTATTCCATCGTCATCGACTGTGATTGTTCGAGCACGACAAGGAAGCACCAGCAACAAACAGATAAAGGCAATAATCGGTTTTCTCACCACTTGGTTCCTCATTTGAATTTTCAGCATTTTCGGAACTCTTTTTAGTTAATATTACCATAAAAGGGCGGGCAAAGCAAGCTCTTCGCCAATCTATAAAGAAGGGGCATCCTGAGCGTTGACCACAGAGACAAGTTTCAGAGCGAATATACACCTAAAAAAGAAGGTTTCCTTTGATTAACCGCGCTGTTATAATACTGCGGCAGTAAGATAAATGGCAAGAAAAAAACAGGTGATATAGAATTTCAAACAGCAAATTTCATTAACGCTATGCAATATACGCAATCTGATACGCATAAAACAGATATGAAAACAGCAGGCTCACCTTTGCTTGAAACACAGCGGCTTGTAAAGAGATATTCTGGACGGACCGTTGTCAACGAAGTATCCATCACGATTGAACGGCGGAGTATTGTGGGGCTGCTGGGCCGTAATGGAGCGGGCAAAACCACTACCTTTAGGATGATTATAGGAATGATTACGCCCAATAGCGGCTCGGTTACTTTCGATGGTCACGATATGACGAAGATGCCGATGTATAAACGGGCCAGGCTGGGTATGGGCTATCTCTCGCAGGAGCCGAGCATCTTTCAGCGGCTTAGCGTCCGTGACAACCTTTATGCAATCTTAGAGACTATGGCACTCACTTCTGCTGAACGCACTCGCAGAGCGAATTTACTCATCGAGCGTTTCGGCTTGACCGAGGTCGCAGGCAGCCAGGGCAGGTTCTTATCAGGCGGCGAGCGAAGGAAGCTCGAAATTGCCCGCGCTATGGTAACAGACCCTTCGCTGATTCTCTTAGATGAGCCGTTCAGCGGCGTTGACCCGATTACCGTGCAGGAGTTGCAGCGGGATATACGCCGGCTGGTCGCTTCCGGAGTGAGCATCCTTGTTACCGACCACAATGTTGAGCGAACGCTCGAAGTAGTCGATAAGGCCTACATAATCGACCACGGCAAGGTAATCGGCTCCGGCACGCCGGCCCAGATTGTTCGCAACCAAACTGTCAGAAAACTCTACCTGGGCAACACATTCAACGGCAACGAATTCGACAATAGATAGAATTTCGCAGAAAAATTGCATCAAATTCACCACCGTTAATAAAGCTTGACAAAAATCCTTCTATTATGCTAAATGTTATGAAAACAGGTGAAAAAACCTTTTGGAAAGAAATCAAACCATGGAAATCAAAAGAATAAAAGTGGCCAACTTTAAAAGCTTTAAGGAATTAGACATCGAGCTCAGAAGATTCAACGTGCTCGTTGGGGCAAATGCTTCAGGTAAGTCTAATTTTACACAGATATTCAAATTTATTAGAGACATAGCTTCGTTTGGGCTTGACAATGCTATATCCCTTCAGGGTTCTGAGTACCTTCCAAACATAGTCACGCCCTCCCCTAAAACATTATCAATGATGCTTGTTTTTGAGCCTGGGTTTGGGTTCAGAGCAAAAAAATCATTACTTGTCGACATAACGCAATCAACTTATGAATTTGCCCTACGCTTTGGAAAAAATGGGGGTGGATTCGAAATCGAAAAAGATGAGTTGAATCTGAAAGTCGACTACTTCAGGTGGTCGGAACGAAAGAAGAGAACTCACAAAAAAAATAAAACGATCGGCTCCGGAAGCATAGTCATATCTAATGACAATGGGTTATTAAGAACTGCTATACAAAAACCTTCTGGGGTAGAAATAAGTAGCCAAGATTTATTAGCACCGTTTTTGATAGATAAACTACCTCCCAAAACGATTCTTCTAGAGGTTCCCTATATCCCTCCAATAAAATGGGCTTTCAGAGACATTGCCTTATACGATTTCGACCCAAAACTATCCAAAAAAGCTGCTCTGATAACAGGTAAATCTGAACTGGAGGAGAACGGGGATAATTTGTCTTTGGTATTAAAAAACATTACAGAGGACGCCGAAAAAAAAAGGAAGTTCTCCAACCTGATAAAAGACCTACTACCGTTTGTAGATGACTTAAAAACAGATAAATTTGTTGATAGGTCCTTGCTATTTAAGCTGAGTGAGACTTACTATAAAGAAGGGTACTTTCCGGCGTCATTTATTTCTGATGGAACGGTAAACATCAGCGCCTTGTTAATCGCGTTGTATTTTGAGAAAAAGGATTTTATCATTATAGAAGAACCTGAAAGAAATGTTCACCCTCATCTTATATCCAGATTAATGGAAATGATGAAAGATGCATCCAAAAAGAAACAAATCATTGTTACTACACACAGCCCCGAAGTGGTAAAACATGCAGGATTAGAAAACTTGTTGCTCATCTCCCGCGATAAAGGTGGGTTCTCTACTATTTCCAGACCAAGCGAGAAAAAGGAGGTAAAAATATTTTTACAGAACGACCTCGGCGTTGATGAGCTCTACGTACAGAACTTGTTAGGGGACTAATGGAATGGCTTATAAATCTTTGTTTGTTCTTGTTGAGGGCCCTGATGACGAAAAGTTTTGGGAGCGCATAATAAATCCGATACTGTATACAAAGTATGACTTCATCAAGCCATATATGTATGCGGAGAAACCAAAAAGAATAGTTAAGAGTTTCCCGAAATCTATCAAAGCCATGAAGGCTGGCTATTTCTTTCTGGCAGATATTAATCGCTCACCTTGTGTAACTGCAAAGAAGGAAGATATAGCAAGAAGGTATAAGAAAACAATAGATTCAGACAACATCATGATTGTAGTAAAAGAGATAGAAGGTTGGTATCTCGCTGGTTTAGACGATAAAAGTTGCCAAGAAGTTGGACTCAAGCCATTTACTAACACAGATGAAATCACCAAAGAAAAGTTTAACCAATTAAGACCAAAGAAATTCGACTCACGGATAGACTTTATGCTTGAGGTTCTTAACAGATTTGAAATGGAGACAGGCAAAAGAAAGAATAAGTCGTTCAATTACTTTATGACAAAGATATAGACAACTTCGTTAAAGATAGAATAGCCAAATGTCGGACATTAATCTTGATAAATGCCAAATTACGCATTATCCGGCTGATGTCTTGGCTGGACGTGCTAAACCAGTTGAAAAAATCGACGACAACATCCGGCGACTGGTAGAAAAGATGAAAGATATTATGCTCGAAAATAAAGGCGTTGGCCTGGCAGCGCCGCAGGCAGGCATGCCGCTGCGCCTGTTTATCATATCGCTCGATGGAACCAGAGAAAACGCCAAGGTTTTTATAAATCCGACCGTGACGCCGCTTGGAGAGCTTGATACCTTTGATGAGGGCTGCCTGTCGGTGCCGGGAATTTTCACAAAGATTAAAAGATACAAAAAGTGCAAAGTAACCGCCACCGGCCTCGATGGCAGACAGTTCACCGAGGAAGGCGAAGGACTTTACTCAAGAGCCCTTCAGCATGAGTTCGACCACATCGAGGGCGTAACCATTGTCAATCGTATGGGCGAAGCCGCCAAAATCGCCCACCGAAGACAATTAAAAAAACTCGCACAACAACATAAAGAAAAACAAAGACCGTGAACAAATGCTTTTTTTGAACTTTAATTTGTCATTTTGCATTTTAATTTTTGATTTTTGCTATGAAGATAGTGTTTCTCGGTAGTGGCGAATTCGGCATTGAGAGCTTGAATGCTTTAGTCAAGTCCAGCCCGCCAGACGTTCGGCGGGTGAGCCACAATCTGCTATTTATCGTAACGCAGCCTCCGCAGCCGGCCGGTCGAGGCAGGACGCTAAATCCCACGCCGGCAGCTCGATGGGCTGCTGCTCATTCGATACCTTTCATTGAAACGGATAATGTGAATGCCCCTGATATTGTAGGGGCGATAAACCGTTTCAAGCCGGACTTGATTGTGGTGATTGCATTCGGTCAGAAGGTTGGTAATGAGCTGATAAATCTGCCGCCGAAAGGAGCTATAAATGTTCACGCCTCCCTGCTGCCGAAATATCGAGGCGCCGCGCCAATAAACTGGGCGATAATCAATGGTGAAAGCGAAACCGGCATCAGCATTATCGCCGTAGCTGAAAAAATGGATGCAGGCAAAATCGTAGCGCAGATGAAAACCGGAATTGGTCGCAATGAAACCGCAGGTGAGCTGCACGATAGACTTGCAAAATTGGCCGCTCCGCTGCTAATAAAGACGTTAGACCAGATTGCAGATGGCAGCGCTGTTTATATTGAGCAGGACCATTCCCAGGCCACTCTCGCACCGAAGCTGAAAAAATCGGATGGTTTTCTGGACTTTAATGCCCCGGCTGAATCTGTTCGCAAAAATATACTCGGTCTTTGGCCGTGGCCAGGCGCTTCGGCAGTTTATCTTTCAAAGAAGACAGGCAAATCCATTCGTGTAACCATCGCAATGGCTGAGGTAGTCCAGACCACAAACTTATCTGTCCTGCCGACAGGGACGCTTGATGAAAACTTAAATGTCCTCTGTGGTAATAATGCTCTCAAGATTACAAAAATAAAGCCGGAGGGTTCCCGTCTTATGGACTTCAAAGACTTTGTCAATGGCCGGCAGACCCAGCCCGGCGATTTGTTTGTAAAGATAGATGACACAAAAGTGTAAAGTGTGAGCCGCAAAAGAAAAAACACCAAAAGAGTAGGTTCCGGCAACAGAGTAGAAGATAAAGTATCTGCCCGCACTATAGCGATTGAAGTTCTCAACAAGTTCAATCCGCAGCGCAATTTTGCCGGGCCGATTCTGGATAAATTACTGGATAAAACCAACGAGAGACAGCGAGCGACCGACCTTGTCTTTGGCACGATAAGAAATAGACTTGCCATCGATATGGTGATAGCCAAACTTTCTCGCTCTCCTGTCGAACGAATATCTGCGAAGCTGCTTAATATCCTTCGAGTCGGCGCCTATGAGCTGATATATTCGCCTTCAACGGCGGAGTATTCGATTGTAAATGAAGCGGCCCAAAATGCCAAAGCTGTCGCAGGCAAAAAGCAAGTTGGCTTTGTAAATGCAGTCCTGCGTCAAATCGCCCGGCTTATAATAAATCGCCAAAGTCCTGTCAGCGGCGAAAACGTAACTCGCACACTCTCACAAACGCCTGCAGCCGGCTGCGAATTCGTCGTATCTTTTTTGCCCAATCCCCAAACCCAACCGGCGGATTATTTAAGTGCTGTTTTTTCGCTGCCAAAATGGCTTGTAACCGAGTGGATAGCGGATTTCGGTTTCGCAAACGCCTGGCAGATTTGCCTGGCTTCAAATCGCAGGCCGAGTGTTTATATAAGGCCCAATCCACTAAAAACCTTAACAGACCAATTGGCTGAAAAACTCCGCAAGGCAGATATCGACTTGAAAGTAGTGACTGATGAAGCGATGATAAGAATTAAAAGCCCGAGGGACGTAACCAAGCTTCCCGGCTTTGCAGAAGGTGAGTTTACTGTCCAGGATTTAGCAGCTTTTGAGGCGGTGAAAATTCTAAATCCTCAACCTAACTGGACAATCCTTGACCTCTGTGCCGCACCAGGGACAAAAACTACGCAGTTAGCCGAACTGACCGGCGACAAAGCACAGATTATAGCAACCGACATCGACAGCCAGCGGCTTGAGAAACTCAATGAAAACATAGCCCGTCTTGGATTAAGAAGCATAACCATTGTTGCTTATGAGAAACTCTTTAAAAATTCAAAATTCGATATTCAAAATTCGAAATTCGACGCTGTCCTTCTCGATGTGCCTTGCTCAAATACCGGCGTTTTAGCAAGACGCATCGAGGTAAGGTACAGAATAAAACAAAAGGCAATAAAACAATTGGTAGATTTGCAAAACCAGTTGCTCATCGCTGCTGGAGAATCGATTAAGCCACAAGGCAAAATCTGTTACAGCACCTGCAGCATCCAGAAAGAGGAAAATAGCCAGCTTGTCAAAAACTTTTTGCAGCAAAATCCCGGCTTTGAACTCGAATCCGAAAAGCTCATCCTGCCATCATCTGACAGTGCGGCAGACCACGACGGCGGTTATGTAGCAATCCTTGTAAGAAAGTAAAAGCCAAAAAACAGGTCTATAAAAAAGTTGCCTTACCTACGTTTGCTAATACAATAAAAAGAAAGAAGCTATCCAGATTTAATGGGCTATCTAATATGAACGCAGTATCGCTTGACCAGGTTTGTAAATCTTTCGGAGATGTCCATGCTGTGGATAACCTGAGTGTTCGGGTCCCGGTTGGCAGCATCTATGGCTTCCTCGGGCCAAATGGTGCTGGTAAGACAACCACTATTCGCATGATGATGAACATCATCCGCCCTGATAGTGGCACTATCAGGATATTGGAAAGTTGTTCCGCTGAACACGCCAAAAACCGCATAGGATATATGCCTGAGGAGCGGGGGCTGTATCGGAAGATGACGGTTCGTAAGGTCCTGACATATTTCGGAGCCATCAAGGGCGTAAAGAATGATGAGCTTGCCCAAAGTGTGCCACAATGGCTTAAACGAGTTGATTTGGCCAACTGGACCGACAAAAAAGTTGAGGAGCTTTCAAGGGGAATGCATCAAAAGTTGCAGTTTGTAGTTACTGTAATCAACAATCCTGAACTTGTGATTCTTGACGAGCCGTTTTCGGGGCTGGACCCATTGAATCAGGATTTGCTCAAAGATATCATTCTCCAGATGCGTAATGAAGGCAAAACCATAATATTTTCCACACATGTGATGCACGAGGCCGAGAGGCTCTGTGATTACATTCTTCTTATAAACAAGGGGAAAGCAATATTGGATGACAAACTGGAGAAGATTCGTTCCCAGCACAGCTCCCATACAGTCTGCGTCGAGCTTGAGGGTGATACGAGCTTTGTTGAGACGTTGCCAATGGTGGCGTCGGTGGAATCTGAGGGGAATCGGCTGGAAATCACCTTAGCTGACGGTGACACCCAGCAATTTCTCCGAGCATTAGTTGAACGGGCGAGAGTGCGGAGCTTTGAGGTAAAAGTGCCATCGCTGCATGAAATCTTCGTTAAATTAGTTGGAGCAAACAATGCAGAAGATTCTTAAGATTGCCCAACGCGAGTATATTGAGACCGTCAAGACCAAAATGTTCATTATAAGCGTGCTGATGACGCCGCTAATAATAGTGGTAATCTTGTTATTCAGCAACCGCCTTTCACGCAGTATTACCGGCCCACATCCTCCGAGAAAAGTCATTGTGGCTGACTTGTCAAAGGAGCTGGCAGATGAGATTAAAACTTCATTCGACGAATATAACGCATCAAATCCCGAGAGACAAATTCTGCTGCAGGAGCTTCAAACCGACGAAAGTGCGGACAAACTTGCCAAAGACAAGGTTCGCGACGGCCAGCTTGATGCGTATATTATCCTGGAAAAAGACAGCGTGGAAGGAAATGGTAAGATTTGCTCCTATACCCGCGGCACAAAAATGACCGACCTTGCTATTATTTCAACCGTGGAGGACCTGCTCAACCGTGCTGTTGTCAATCAACGCTGCAAGCTGCGGAATGTTTCTCCGCAGTTGCTGGCCGAGCTCCGCCGTCGAGTGCCGGTTGAGCATGTGGACATCGAGTCAGTTTCGCAGGAGAAACGCATTAACGAAGGTGAGCGGGTCGCCAAAACTATGGTTTCGTTTTTCTGTATGTTCTTAATGTTTATGGGCATCTTCGGAACCGGCCAGCACATGCTCAATAGCGTTATTGAGGAGAAGAACTCCCGTGTGATTGAAGTGCTGCTGTCGGCAGTGAGCCCATTTCAACTGATGGCCGGCAAGATTATAGGTCTGGCTGGTATCAGCTTGACAGTGGTAATCCTGTGGGCCGTTACGGCGTTCGGAACCGCTTATTATGCAGCCGCTCACCTCTGGCATATAAATATCAATATCCCAATGGAAATAATTCCCTATTTTGTAATCTACTTTATTTTGGGATTCTTGCTGTTTAGCTCGCTCCTGGCGGGAGTAGGCTCGATGTGTAATACAATCAAGGAAGCTCAGAGCTTATTAATGCCCATCAGCCTGATTTTCGTATTACCAATGGTCACCTGGATATACCTTGTTGAGCATCCCAACGAAGTGCCTGCAAGAGTGATGTCGTTTGTGCCGCCGTTGACGCCGATGGTTATGATTCTTCGGATGGCTTCGGACCAGCATCTACCATTTCTTGAGATTTTTGCTTCAATCATTCTGCTGGCTGTTTCTGTGCCGGCCGTAATGTGGGCCGCGGCTAAGGTTTTTCGAACAGGCATACTAATGTATGGAAAACAACCGAAGCTAACTGAGATTTTCCGCTGGATAAGGCAGACTTAAAACCTGTTCCTGAATTAACTTTGTCTTATGATTTTGCCTTCTTGTCCGCCGTCTCTCCATCCCCAGCGAACCCGTAAATTCTATCGGCGGTCCTGTCCCAAGCGAAACCTGCCCCGAGCGGATCCGAGGGGTCGAGGGAGCGGGAATCCATTTTGGTAGGGTGTGCTCGACTCGACTGAGCAGTGTCGAAGTCCACACACTATTTTCCTTATTGGTTAGCCCCGTTGCTTGCGACGGGGGCTTTTTTTACCTGAATTAGTTCAATGTAGAATACAATCAATGTCAAGAACCGTTATTTCTCCGCCACCGGTCAGGCACCCCTTATCCAGTGTCTGCGCACACTTATGACAGTTTATAATCGTTTTAAGGTATTTCTTCTCTAACAAAGGCGGTATCAAATCGTAAAACTTCTTCTCACCCGGATACTTCCCTCTGTAGAACTCATACAGTCCCTTCGTTCCCTTTGCCGAATTGCAAATGCCGCAGGCCCATATCTGGTTATGAATCCCCTGAATCGTATCGCAAGTCTCGCACTCCTGCCGAATCCTGAGCGACTTCGGCACGATATGTTCCCAGTGCAAATTACTTTCCGACCCGCAATATATGCACCGCTTCTCTGCCAATCGATGCTTTGCATCGTCCTGAGCAAGCGTAGCGCGTCGAAGGATCTACCATTCTATATCAAAATCTCCGACCACGATATTGCACCGCTCTTTAGTTCGCGAAACTTGTTTTTGATTAACCCGTATGATTGCGCCTTTGCCTCTTTGCCGTCTGTTGCCCCAAACGCCCGCCGCACAATTATCTTCGCATACTGATAGTAAATTAAATCCCGAATTGTTTTGACGTCTCTATCAGGCATTGCTATACCTCACATTCTTACTCATCCTCCCTGCCTCAATCATTAAATGTTGTTGTCTGAGGTCTCAGTGTCTTTTATCGTGGTTATTCGGGCGGAGCAAGAGCTTTTTGCACTTCTTTGACAAATTGTGAAGGGCCATTACGAAAAATCCGATCATACTGATTCTTATACCAGCCAGAGTAAATTAGATGAACTTCATGACGTGCTCTCGTCAGACCAACATAAAAGAGCCGTCTTTTCTCACGAATTATATCTTCTGTGTCATTGTAATACGGAATTCTTCCTTGCTCGAGCCCCATCATGATCACAACGTCATATTCGAGCCCCTTGGCAGAATACATCGTAGTAAGATTAAGATGCTCCGGTGAGCCTCCTTGTCCACCAAAGAATGCGACCGTGAATATTGCGAACGGTTTACCATGAGACGCGATTTTAAGAAGATTTTCGACTTTCGTTTTATCATCTCTCAAGCGTGGTTCGCGTTTTAACGTATCATCTAAACCAATTTTCATGAACATAGTAAGCCATTCACTTAGTGACATATTAGGAGTTCTGTGGGTATAAAGAAATCGGATAAGAGCAATCTGTAATTTTCTTCTTTCATTATCATCACGTATGTTTTCATTGAATGCTATCCATGTCCAAATAAGCTCCGACAGTCGAGGTTTCCCATTTCTCCAGCCACCAGCACACCATGCCGCGCAATCCTCAAGCCAATAAGTGATGGGAGATGGTCGATATGGATTATTCTGATCAACACGAATAAATTTCCAACCTTTTTCCCCAACAGCATTTGCTATGACGTTTCCGTCATTCTTATCCAAATAGAGAATCGCAATATCACCTATTTTCCTTTTTAAACGTCGTTTCAATGCGGCTGGTATGATCGACTCACAGATGAATTTGGCTTGTTCGTCAATTCCGTTGGGACGACAGTGAAAATATACTACACCAGGTTCGTCTTGCCTCGATTCGAAATCTCGCTCCTCACCAAGTGCCGCCTCTGATGCCTGTATGATGGTCGATCCACACCGGTAGTTAAGACGCAAAGGAACGGTCTCCACATCATCTCGTTGAGCTAAGTTCTTCAGGAGAGACGGTTCAGCTCCTGTGAAACCATAAATAGACTGATCTGGATCGCCAACCGCTACCAACCTCATCCCAGCTTCAAAGCATAAACATTGAACGATACGATGAAGTGCGTGCCCCAAGTCCTGATACTCATCAACCACGAGTATTGGAAATCGAGCGGATAGTGCTTTCCTTACCCATTCGTAATTCTGGACGAGATGCAGGCCTATCAAGACCATTCCATCAAAGTCGATTAGTCCCTGCTGATCAAGGAGTTTTTCATATTCCTCGATAGTATTTGCGGCGTCCTCATCTTGAGATCGCCATTCAGGAGCGTTACGGTCAAGATGATTGCGACGGTACTTGTCGAAACGAGGGCCCCATTTTTCACTCCCGATAGTTTTGTCCAAAGCCATCTGCTTAAATTTCTCGGTTTCATCCTCGGTGGCTACTTTGATTGGGTACTTTTTTGGCAACGGAGTGAGATGGGCATATGGAAGTATGATGTGCTTCAGGCAGAATGAGTGGAGCGTGCCAATTGATGCTCGCTTGCCATCTTCAATCCCTAGTTCAGAAAGCCGCTTCTTGAGTTCTCTTGCACAGTGAATGTTGTATGTGATACAAGCGATCCCTCTTGGGGCTCGTACATCCTCAGCGAGCATAAAGGCAAGCTTGATGGTAAGAGTTTTGGTTTTGCCACTTCCGGGACCTGCCAGAATGACACAATTGCCCGTAGAATTATAGGCCTTCCATTGGCCATCATTTTTTCGGAGTTCCTCTGCCGCAATCAGGTACGGAGGTTTAATGTCTCTGATACCTGTCGGCAACATACTTGACCCCTTTGAGAATATATTCTGGACAGGCTTTTGTACCGGACTTTGCTACAACACCTGCGAGTCGTTGAGCAAATCGCCCTTTTCCGACAGTTTCGATATCTCTCAGAAATGCATTGGCGTTGAGTGAATCAATATCTTTCGCCCAATCTTGCATCCTTTTTTTCATTGAATCATTCGTGCCAACAGTATTCATCGTTTCAGCGAATTCAACTGCGAGACCAGATGTAATCAGGTCCACCTCAAATGTATGACTGTTCATGAATATCCCCTTGTCAGGAGCCATCTTCAGGAGAGCATCAAATTCATTGGCGTCCCATGTTTCTTTATCGACCAGAGCTTTCATCATTTGATTAACAACTCGTTCAGGCCCTAGTGGTTCTCTTGATGTACCGTCTTCCTTTGGTTTACGAGGATCATAATCCGTAAACGCCGACAAAGGGAGATTTAGACCTTGTGGTCCTATTAGTATCAGGTAGGGATAAAAATTCGTGCCTGAAATAGAACACACAGAAATACCAAATTCGTCAAGATCATATCCCTGATTCTTAGCCAGAACTGGAACCAGGAATCTCTCAGCGTCGCCTTCAACTATGATCACTCCCCGTGCGAAGAGTAGCTCTGCCCGGTTGACGTCGATATACCGCTCAAGGTCGGCGATATCCTCGCTTGAAAGCTCGATGTCAGCGGTCGAGACGGCCTCTGTGGAATTTCTATCTTTATTGGAACGAAGCAGGACAAAGTCCTTTAACGGAGTTACGCTAGCAATGTGTGGAGAGTGGGTTGTCATCAGAATAGAGGACGATTGTGGCAAATCGCTTTTTTTACCTGCTTGGCGCGTTCTTAGGTAGTTTCTAAAGATGAGACGCTGTAGATTCGGATGAAGATGTGCTTCAGGTTCTTCGATGGCAAGGAATGTGTGTTCCCGGTCACCATCTCTAATCAGTTGTTCGTACTCAAGCGTCTTCAAGGCAAAATAAAGAAGGTTAGCCGAACCAAGGCTTGCATCGGATATCCCACGTCGCCCTCCATCAATGAAAATTCGCAGTGCTCGTATCAATTTGTCCGGATCTGTCGGGGAGAATCTAAGTATTGTTTCTAACGCTTGAGACGAACCGACCATTTCGACTAATTTTTCCGTGATTGCTTGTGCCACTTTTTCGACTTCATCTACCTTGGCAACATCCTCTGTCGCTTCATCAACCTTTTTGGCCAACTCATTCAAAGCATCCCGATCAATCAGTCCCGCTGCTTTATCTAACAAGGGGCGAATCGGAGAACGAGTCCAACGGGCTAAGTCGCCTTCACAGTCTCGCAAGGCAGGCATCAGTTCCATTGGCAAACGTCTGCGAACATCATAACTAATCTGGTTTTCGGGTCGATCACCCCCATATACAACAAATTCGTAGTCAGCATCTTTCTTGGGCTCATCTGTCAGACCAGGCAATGGCTGCCACACATAAGTCAGTCGGGCTATCATTGGCTCTGGATTGACCAAGTGTTCTGCAAGAACTGCCAATTGGTTTTCGTTCTTTTCAAAGTCAGCGATATCTACTGAGATAGTGATACGCACATCTTTGCCAAGCGGGCGTTTTAGTCCATCCCAGAAGTCTTCTTCTCTCAGTTTGCGAACTGAATCAGGCAGGGATGGATCAAGGATTAATCTGAGTGCGTAAAGTAGGTTGGATTTACCGATCTTGTTCTCGCCGACAATGACGGCATGCTGACCAAGTTTAACATCAAGTCTGGCGAAATTACGGAAGTTCTCAATGCGAATTCTTGATATTCTCATAAAGCCAATTCTCCCCCAAAATCGCCCAACTTTTCGCAGCGAAGCGAAGATCCCAAAATAGCCTGCCCCTGCAAGTTGTAGGCGGGGGTCTTTATCCGGGACCCAGTAGTTTTTTTCAATTTTCGATTCCCAGCACTGCCTTAATTTTCAGGATATAATATAGCAGAAAGGGAGAAAAAAATCAACATAAAACCGCAAAAATGAATTGAAAGCTCCCACACCACCACCACTCCTCCAGTTTCAGGCATTTGAAATTAGAACATTTGAATTTGTTTCGGATTTCGGATTTAGAGATTCGTGCTTCGTCCAACTCACCACTCGCCACTTACCACTCACTATTCTCCTATGCTTGAACTATGACTTCACCGCCGGCTGGTAACACCCAGCCGAGGGGCAAAGCCGAAAAGCTGACCGCAGATACCCGTATCGAGGACAGATTCGGCTATGACCTGTAAGGCGTTTTTCAAACGCCTGAGGCGAAGTCCCTTTGTGAATTTTGTGTCTTTTTGTGGCCATAAAACACTGTGTTAATCTGCGTCACCTCGTCCTGAGCTTGCCTGTGGTGAGCTTGTCGAAGTGTCGAAGGAATCCGCGTCTGAACTCCTTTGTGTTTTCTGTGCTTTTTTGTGGCTAAAATCCGTGTCAATCTGTGTAATCCGTGGTTCCCTTTTTGTCTTCGCGTCATCTGTGGCTAAATTTTTTTATGATATCGTTAGATTTTTATTGAATAAAAGGCGAGATTTGGTATAATATGAACCGTGTGCTCTATGTAGTACACGGTAGGCCCGCCACAAGGGGCAAGCTCGCGGAGAACCGCACGCTAAGGAACAGCAGTTCCACTCAAATTTAGTCGTAAATTCATTTATACTAAGGATTAATGTATGTTCAATTACCAGTTACCAATTACCAGTCACCAACAACCAGTTACCATTTACTATTTACCAATCACCAATAACAATTTATGCAAAGCAAACCCAATTTGCTGGACATTCAAATGAACGTAACCTCCGCCTATATAACCAGTTACCAATTACCAGTAACCAATTACCAATATGCAAAACAAACCCAAACAAAGCCAATTTGCGCAACAACAAAATGAACACAACCTTCTTATTAACAAAGCATTATGAAAATAAACGACTTTGCAGCCGCGGTGAAAAACAAACCCAATCAAACCCAAACAAACTCGAAGCGCGTAGGGTGGGGTCTTTACCCCACCAATTCTTCTATTTCAAACGTGACCTTTCAAAATGGGGCATCACGAGTTTTTTGTGAAAAAAAGGCAGAAATTTATCCGCCTTCGGCGAATTTATGTTTGCCGGTGGATTTATCCGCCTCTGGCGGATTTTGAGCCGAAAAAGGCATTTTTCAACATTAAATTACGCTGTAGAACTAAGCTACAGGTCTTTACCGATAGGTTCATTTGCCGCTTATTACTTTCGTTCCCATTTTGGGCCTTCGGCATCAATTTCGGCGTGCAATTTGGCCAACACCCTTTTCATTGCCTCAAGACGCCTCGGCTGATTTTCGGCGAGGTTGTGTTTTTCAGCGGGGTCCCGGCGCAGGTTATACAGTTCAAACTTTGTCATTTGATTGTCAGCGAGAATCTTCCAGTCGTCCTGTCGCATCGCCACTGTGAAGGGTTTGCTGGTTGCTTTATCATATCGCCAGTATAAAGGTGTTTTGCGATTGATTTTCTTTCCTTCAAAGACTGGCAGAAAATTTGCCCCATCAATTGGACGGTCTTTTGACACCTCAACGCCGGCAATTGCGCATAGTGTCGGCAGGACATCTATATTACACACTGGTTCGTGACAGACAGAGCCGACTTTTATTTTGGCTGGCCAGCGGATTATGCCGGGGACGCGAATTCCGCCTTCATACATATCAAGTTTCATACCTCGCAGCTCACCTGGCGAACCAAATGAACGTTGCGAACCCTGGTAGCGGTTGCGCCTTTCAGGGCCGTTATCGCTTGTGAACATCACAAAGGTCTTATCGCGCAGGTTCATTTCATCAACTGTTTTAATCAGCCGGCCAAACTCATAGTCCAGTTGTGTAACGTTGCCATAGTAGATTGCCTCGTCCCTGCCTTGATACATATCCATAAATTTTGGGTCGGTTGCGAGCGGCTCGTGTGGGGAGTGGAAACAAACAAAGAGAAAAAATGGTTTTGAGCGGTCCCATTTATTCTGAAGCCAGTCGATTGCCTCCTGCACGATAAGTTCCGATGAGTAACCTTGCGATTCGCCGACTGGTTGGCCATTGCGGACAAAGTTTTTTGGGTTATGGTGGGATGGACTTGCGTTGTTTTGTGTGGAGAACCAGTAGTCAAAACCGTGGTCGCCTGGCTGGGGCTGCTCAGGTGAATTGAATTTGCCGTTGCAGTGCCATTTGCCCACCTGGCAGGTTGCGTAACCGGCTTTTTTTAGTAGCGCGGCTATGGTAAGCTCATCTTTAGGTAAGTGCATAGGACTATCGGCAGGAATCCAGTCGTAGATGCCACAGCGATATGGCGTGCGGCCTGTAAGCATCGCTGCCCGCGAAGGTGAGCATACCGGAGCAGCGGCGTAGCAGTTGGTTAATCTCATTCCTTCTTGAGCCAGCTTATTTATATTGGGCGTTTTTATGTGTGGATGTTCATAGCAAGCCAGGTCGCCATAGCCTAAGTCATCGCAAAGGACAATAATGATATTGGATTTGTCCGGCGATTTGGCGGCGACTGTTTTTTTGGGAGAACTTATACATCCGGGGAGAGTTATTGATACAGCACCTTGTCCGATTGCTTTTAGAAAATCACGTCTGTCCATCGTTACACCTCGCAAATTTCAATTTACAAATTGCAGATTCCAGATTTGAAATCTTAAATCTGAAATTTTGAAATTGCAAGCCAAGAAGAGAAAAAGCAATTTTACGGTAAACCCCGTTAGAAAGTTTATTTCTAAACAAGGTGAACCTCGTCCTCACTATCCTTCGACTTTGCTCAGGATGGTGAGCGGAGTCGAACTATAATTTTTTTACCCTGCCTAAAAGGCAGGGCTTCCTTTCTAACGGGGTAAATGCCTTTTATCAACGACAGGGCATCGAGAAGCATCTTAATCCACAGGTTTTCCACAAAGAGAAGTTACGATGTGCAAAAGTTGTGAAAAACAAATTATTTTTGTGCGCAAAGTCAGTGCTGAGAGCGACCTATCTTATGTGGAAAAGAAATTTTGAAAAACAGGATTGATTTGTCTTGCTGCTGTTCAATAATACAGCTTACAGGAACGCAAAATTCAAAATGTAAAGCTTTAATATGTCTTTTGTCATTTTGAGTTTTGCATTTTAATCCGCCAGACGTGCGGCGGATTAATCTTTGATTTGACTTAGCAGGAGATAGTATCAATGAATAGCACATTCACGGATGAAATAAGTGCTATCGCCGAAGCTATTGCCGAGAAGGTTGGGCCGCAGAAGTTTCAAATCTGGTTCAAAAACTCGACGAAGCTGTCGCTTGCAGGCGAATATCTGAAAGTTGGTGTGCCGAACCTTTTTATAGCGAGCTGGATTGAAAACCATTTTCTTAACGAAATCAGCCAGGCGGTTCACGCGGTTATCGGCAAAGTCCCGAAGATAACCTTTACAGTTGACCCGGAGCTGGTTGGAAGCCTGATGGCAGCCAAAAACGGGCAAATGAATCTGCCGACGCAGGCGGTAGGAAAAGGGCACAGTCAGGTTTTGCGAGCAGGCGATAAATTACGGCAGAGTCCAGCCAGGAGGCTAAAGCTGACCTTTGACACATTTGTTGTTGGCTCATCGAATGAATTGGCATACAATGCCGCCAAGGTGGTCGTTAATGAAGAGCAGAGTCCGTTCAATCCGCTGTTTATCCACGGCGGCTACGGCGTCGGCAAAACACATTTACTGCAGGGGATTTGCAACGCAGTAGCTCAGAAGCGGCCGAACGTTAATTGGCTGTATCTATCGGCGGAAGAATTTGCAAATCAGTTTGTGCTATCTTTGAAAACAAAAAAGCTGGAGGTCTTTAGACGGCGGATGCGAGAAACAGATTTGCTGACTATTGACGATATTCACTTTTTATCCAGCAAGCCTTCCACACAGGAGGAATTCCTGCATACCTTCAACTCAATCAGTCTTGCAGGTAAGCAAGTTGTGCTCGCTTCGGATGCTCATCCCAAAATGATAGGGCAGTTGTCTGAAAAGCTGGTCAATCGGTTTGTGTCGGGAATGGTTGTTAAGATTGACCCGCCTGATTTTAACACTCGTTGTAAAATCTGCAGACAATACGCAGCAGCTACGATGGGTTCTGCCTTTGGTGATAAACTATGGAACGCAAGGGCCAGAGAGCCTATATCTGAAGATGTGATAAGATACATTGCTGAGAACCTGCGAACAAATGTCCGGGAGCTGGAGGGTGCTGTGCTAAAGCTAATCGCATACTCTGCCCTGCAAAATGGAAAAATCACTTTAAGTATGGCTCAAACGGTTCTTACAGAAAATCTGGCAAGGATGGACCCGATTGTCCACGTATCAGACATCGAAGCTACGGTCGCAAGCTATTTTGGCATAACACCTTCAACTATACATTCAGCTAAAAAAGACAGGACCGCAGCTTTGGCCCGACATTTCAGTATGTATCTGACCCGAAAGAATACAAAAATGTCATCTTCGGAAATAGGCAGATTTATGGGTAATAAAAACCACGCTACCGTTCTTTTGGCCTGTAAAAAGGTCGAGGAATTGATAAAACAGGATGCCGAGCTTCACTGGCAGGGGCCGACCGGCAACAAGGTAGTCAAAGCCAGAGCCATTCTTTCCCAGCTTGAAGCAAACATCTACTGCTCTGTTAAATCTTAGAAATTATCTCAAGACTGTCACCCTGACCCTGAGCGAGCCGTAGGCGAGTCGAATGGGGAAGGGTCTGGCCTGTCAAAAAGAGAGATTCTTCGCGGAGTTTATCCGCCATACGTGTGGCGGATTTATCCTTGAGCGAAATGCTCAGAATGCCATTCTATCTTTTGAGATAGTTTATTAGTATTGTAGCAAAATCCGCACCGAAATCAAATGTGTTGATAAATTTATAGCCATTCCCAAAATGACTTCTCGCAAAGTTTTCTTTTATAAGGGCTTGAGGAAATGGGCGGTACAGGACTTGAACCTGTGACCTCCTGCGTGTCGAGCAGGCGCTCTAGCCACCTGAGCTAACCGCCCTTTGGAGCTTTCTTTATAGTATGGCTTAAAGAAAGACAAAAATCAAGGATTTTTATGTAAAAGTGTCTTCCCAAAATGGACTTTTTGCTGGAAGGATATAAGGTCGGATGCCAACATAAGTTGCGGCAAGATTTCACAGCAGAATTTGGGAGTATAGGCGCGTTGAATAAATTCAGTTTAGACGGCGGTTGTCAGTTGAGGTTTCTTCTGATAACGGCTGCGGCAGAAACGGTTCGCTGCGTGTTACCGGAGCTAACAGTTATGGATATCTGAACACTTTTAACCTTTGTCAGCGGACCTTCGATAACAATCTGCTTTGTAAAAACCATAGCGGCGACATTGTCACAAAGCACATAATCGCTATCAGTGCTTATATCATTTGTTATTAAATAGAGCTTTTTGTCGGCACTATTATAACGGTAAGTTATATCTTCTCCGCCGGCGGTAATCAGGAAACATTCGTTGTTGGGCGAGTTGGGGTCAACTGCATCTGCCGTGCGAAGCTGAGTTGTTATGCGGAACAATGCCTGGCGGGCGCTGTTGATTGCTTTGAAAATGTCGTCATTTTCCTGATAATTTATAATCGACGCATTAAACGCGACGGCCACCGCAGCAAGCAGTATAGCCATCACTGCCAGAGATACCAGCACTTCAACAATGGTAAAACCTTCTGCAAATTTCTTTGTCTTTTTTAACATAAATTACTACGCCGAAAGTGCATTTGTTGTCAGTAACGAGCTCGTATCCAACTGGCTGAGCTGATTTCTTTGGAGTTCAAAAAAATCTTTATGGTTACTCGAACAAAGGCACTGCTGTGGTCGCTTACAACCTGTTCAAAATTTGACGCACTGACATTTTCAACAGTAATGCGCTGGCTAAACGCAGGGAAGGCGTTCAGGACGGCCCTATCGGCACTGATTGGCGGGCAGAAATTGGCGCCATCAAAATCGTCCAAATCATCATAGCCGGCAAAGCTTGCCTCTTCCGGTCCAAATGTGGTGGTAGTAGTCTGTGGGTCAACCACCGCCAATAGCGTGGTGAGCTCTCTTATCTGCTCAATGAGAAACTCAGCAGTTGACAGGTCTGCTCCGGCACCATTGGCTTCCGTGAATGCGCTGTTGGCAACAACAAGGGACACAATCGCAAGTCCCACCAAAAGTATTGCAATCAAAACCTCGATAAGCGAAAACCCTTTTTTCATTGTTGATTCCCGATTTTCAGTTACGGTTTAGAGACGACAATATCTTATTTGTTCATAACTATACTGGACATCTTGAATATCGGCAGAATGATGCTCATTGCGATAAAACCGACCAAAACTCCCATCATTACAATCATTATAGGCTCTATCATTGATGTTACTGTTTTGATAATGGTTTTAAGCTCTCTATTGTAGTAGCTTGAGACGTCTCTAAGCACATCACCCATATTACCTGATTCTTCACCACTTCTAATCATCTGCACCACGCTCGGAGGCATCAAAGAGAACTGTCCAAGACTCGATGCGATTTTTTTGCCCTGCCTGATTTCCTCATAGACGGCAAGCCACATAGCTTTATAAAGGACATTTCCAGATATTTGAGCCGTAATGGAAATAGTATTAAGAATGGGGACACCCGCTCTAACCAGCACACCCATTGTGTGCAGAGACCTCGTTATGTAAAGATTTCTGCACAGCGTTTTTATAAGAGGCAGGAGTAATTTTGTTTTGTCCCACCAGAATCTGCCAGGTTCTGTGCCTATAAAGTACCAGAACCCCCAGAATAAAGCGCCAATAGAGGGAATGATGAAATACCAGTAATTTCGCAAAAATGCGGAACTTGCCATCAGCGCCTTTGTAGGCTTTGGCAGCAGATGCTCTTTGCCTGCGAAGATAGCTGTGAACCTTGGTAAAACAAAGGTGAGCAAAAAGATGGTCACTACCACGGCCATAACCGCTATGATGATTGGATAGACCATAGCGCTCTTAACCTGAGAACGGGTTTCAGCCTCGGAGTCCAGATACTCTGCCAATTTTTGCAGCATTCCGCTCAAGTTTCCGGAAATTTCTGCTGCTGCTACCATATTGATGTAAAGATTGCTAAATACTTGCGGGTGCTCGCAAAGGGCCTGTGAGAAGCTCTGGCCGGATTCAATTCTATTTTTCAAATCGCTGACAATGTTTTTGAATTTGCGGTTGGTAGTTTGGTCGGCTATCGCTTCGAGAGAATCCTGAAGGCTTATACCAGCTCGAATCATCACTGCAAGCTGGTTGGTAAAGTTCAGAATATCTTTTCTGTTTGGTCCTCGCTCAACTTTGAAAGTTCGTATCCGTTCCCAGGCACTTGCGTGTGAACTGCCGGATGTCTGGACAACTTCGGATTCTACGCGCTGTCTTTGCCGGTTGCGAGGCTCCAGACGCTCTTTAACTTCTGCAACCGCAGTCGCACCTGACTGATTTTTTGAAGATTCTTCGAACATAAAAAAACCTACCTATTTGCACTAACAACTCCTGGCCGTTGGACAACTTCAAACTCACGTATAGGCACAAGTACTTTCTCCATCTTTGCAGGATTGCTCGAATGTATAATCGCCTCTTCTCTATCTATGTAACCCGCAAAATACATATCGGCAATGCTGTTATCGAGGTTCTGCATACCAAGCCTTCGCGATGTCTCAATCACATTGGGTATTTCATAGATTCTGTTCTCACGGATGCAGTTTCTCACAGCCGATGTGCACAGAAGTATCTCCACGCAGGGCACCATCCCGGGCTCATCTATTCGCTTAAATAGCGTCTGCGAAATAACAGCCTGCAGCGTATTAGACAGCATCGCCCGAATTTGATTCTGCTGCGATGCCGGATAAATATCGATGATACGTTCAACTGTTTGAGCAGCATTATTTGTATGAAGAGTGCTTAACACAAGGTGTCCTGTCTCGGCGGCAGTGACGGTAAAGCTGGTGGTTTCAAGGTCTCTCATTTCGCCGACCATAATGATATCGGGGTCCTGCCGCAAAACGTGCTTTAATCCCGATGCAAAATTCGGGCAGTCTGAGCCGACCTCTCGCTGCTCTATTATACTGTTTTTGTTTTCTATCAAATACTCGATAGGGTCTTCCAGCGTAATTATGTGTTTTCTGTATTTTTCATTTATTAGCCCTATCATAGCAGCAAGTGAAGTGCTTTTGCCCGAACCGGTATGGCCGGTTACAAGCACCAGGCCTCTGGGCAGGTCGGTCAGCTCTTTGACTATCGGAGGCAGATGCAAATCGTCTAACGAGAAAACCTGATTCGGTATCACTCTAAATGCGATTGCAATGGAGTCACGCTGCCAGTGGGCGTTGACGCGGAATCGATGGCCGTCTTCGATGCCTGTGGAGAAATCGAGGTCTCTGTTTTCCTGAAATTTCTTGAATCTGTCCGGTCCGACCATAGCAAGGACCATTTCCTTTGCCTCTTCAGAGCTTACCGGAGGAAATTCCATATCTATCAATTCCGTATTTTTCCGCAGCACAGGCGGCATACCAACGTTAATATGGACGTCACTTGCACCTTCTTCAATTCCCTTCGACAATATGGTTTTTATATCAGTCATATTTTTGACTTCTTTCAAAAAACTCGTGTCTATTTTTGCACTCTCTTATACGATGTTTTCTACAAAAGCCTCATTTTCATTTTTGCCATACACTTCGGTTACTCGCAGCACCTCTTCTATCGTTGTCAGGCCTTGTTTTGCTTTCAGAATTCCATCTTCAAATAGTGAGCGCTGCCCGCTTTCATGAAAGGCTCTGCGCATATTATTAACCGAGGTGTCTGTGTTAATCATATCCCTGAATTTGTCATTAACGAGCAGCAGCTCGTATATGCCAATTCTGCCGGCATAGCCTGAGCCTCTGCACTGGTCACAGCCGGCACCGTGAAAAAGCTGGTCTGAACCGATTTTTACTTTCTCGAGGCATTCGCGTATGTGGTCCGGCGCCTTATATGCCTGTTTACACTTCGGACAAACCTTTCTGACCAAACGCTGAGCAAGCACGGTATTCAATGAGGCTGCTATCAGGTATGCATCAATACCGATGTTGACTAACCTGGTGACACTGCTGGCAGCATCATTTGTGTGGAGTGTTGAAAGGACCAAATGGCCGGTCAGGGCAGCTTGCACCGCTATGCGGGCCGTCTCGTTATCGCGAATTTCACCTATCATTATGATGTCTGGGTCCTGACGCAGCAGACTCCTGAGGGATGAAGCAAAATTAAGTCCGACTTTTTCATTGACCTGCACCTGGTTACAAAAATCGAGCTGGTATTCTACCGGGTCCTCGACCGTTGAAATGTTCAGCTTGCTGCCATCCATCTGACACAGAGCCGAGTACAATGTGGTGCTTTTGCCTGAACCTGTGGGGCCTGTTACCAGCAAGATGCCGTGAGGAAGGTTTATCTGCTGGCGAAAGACTCCCATCACATCAGTCTCCATCCCCAATTGCTCAAGCCCGCGCAGAATAGAGAGACTATCGAGGATTCGGATGACCACTTTTTCGCCGTGGTTGGTCGGCAGAGTTGAGACGCGCAAATCTATGGGCCTGCCGCCTACAATGACAGATATTTTACCGTCCTGCGGCAATCGTCTTTCCGAAATATCGAGGTTGGCCATAATTTTAATGCGCGAAACAATCGCAGGGTGCATTTTTATCGGCGATTGCATCGTCTCGAAAAGCACTCCATCTATGCGGTATCTTGTCTTCATAATCTTTTCTTTAGGCTCGATGTGAATGTCACTGGCGCCCTCATGAATTGCATTGCTAATCAGATAATTGACGAATTTAATGACAGGGGATTGGCCCGCCATTTTTTCAAGGTCGTCAGTCTCTTCCTGCTGGTCCTGCACGACCTCAACATCGGTCATATCGCTGATCAGGTCATCGAAGTTATAATCCATTTTTTCCTCTTTGAACGAGTTGCACACTGCATCTATATTTTCCTGGCTGCAAACCACGGTTCGCACATCCATACGCGTTTGTCTTTTCACTTCTTCTATGGCAAAAAGGTTTGCCGGGTCACTTGTTGCAACAACCAGAGTTTCTTCTTCTATTGCGACCGGGCAGACAGAATTATTTTTAATAAAGTTTATATCAAGCTTTTCAAAAGCCTGCTTCTGCACACTTGGTGGTTCTATATGTCGAAATTCAAGGCCATACAGCTTTGCTTTAGCTTGCAGGATGTCATTAGCACTGACCGCTCCCGCCTTTAACAGCAGCGCAGCCGCATCACTGCCGGGATTTATCTGCTGCTGTTGCCGCACACGTGCAAGCTGCTCAGGGTTGATTTTTTCGGCCTCCAGCAGGACATCCGCAATGTCGTAAACGTGTAATTCGCTCGACGGTTCCGGAGAATAAAGGTCGCTTAGGCCTCGCACCGATTGCTCATCAGAGCAAATCTGGTCTGCTGCGGCACCGGCACCCGGATGTCCGTGTAAATCCTTACGCGGAACCGATAAATTCCGCTTTTTATCAAGTCCAAAAGGTAGCTTCATTCCGATAGCTTCAAAACAATTTCCGGCACTTCTAATTGATTTACTGAACGCTCAGCATTATCTGTTGGCATCCATCGAAGCTTAACAAAAGTATTGCCTATCTGGCTTACCTTAAAGCCTCTTATGGAATCTTGCTCGTATAAGATTTTATAGTCAATCATACAGCAGCTGCCTTTATCCGATTGTATAATGCTCAAAAGTTTAATACCCTTTATTGCCTCTGCCATCTGTTGCTGCATTAGTATTTCGGCACTGATGACGGGTGTTTTCTCTTCGATAGCGAGTTTTCCTCTCAAATTGGCCAAAAACAGCTCAAGCTCAAAAGGATTCTTTATCAGCTCCTTGGCATCGACCTGCAGGACGTCCGAAAACTCATAAAACTTTTTGAGAATCTCGTCCATTCGACTGAACATCTCCGACTTTACGCCGGTGAGTCGTGTAATGGCCGATTCAATCTGGCTTTCCTCAGTGCCGGCAGGCTGTGCCGATGCTTTTTGAGGCGAGCTCTTTTTTATCATAAACCAGAGGCACACCAGGCCGATAGCAAACAGGATAACCAGCATCAAAGTGCTCTTTCGGGCATTTTTCCCCCGGCTTGAAACAGCGATATACTGCTGTTCCTGTGCTGTCTGGGTGTTATCATCCGGTGACTTGCCTGAGTTTTTAGATGACTTTTGTGTCAACAAATCGCCAATACCTTGCTCACGCAAAAATGGCAACATAAATAAGCTCCGTAAAGAGTTGTAAGTGTTAAGTTTTCAAATTGCTTCAAACGACGATAAAAGACCTCACTAACCATTTTTATTCTGGAAGAATATGCTCACTATGAAATCAGATGCGACCTGCCCTTCATTGTTGGCCTGCTTATCCAGCTTAAGCTCGCGAATCTTCATTATCCGGGGCAGTTTCTCAAGCTCCAGAAGGAACGAGTAGAATGAATTAAAGTTGCCCTGCAGCTCCATTTTCAAGGGCTGCTCAATGTAACCGTTATTATCTTTCTGGACCAGGGTGCGAATCGTTTTAGGTTTCAGGCCGTTCTTTTGAGCAATCACAGTTACTTGCTGGAGCACCTCGTGAATCTGGCTCGTAGGAGGCAGCTTGCTTTCAAAAAAATCGATGGCCTGCTGCAACTGCTCAAGCTGCTTTGTAAGGTCCTCTGCCGCTGCAGTTGCTTTTTCAAAATCAGCCAGTTTGGTCAATTTGACTTGAACCCGGTTTTTTGCCTCGGCCAGATTCTTGTTTGCCGGCCTAATCATAAATTGATACCCGACTACTGCTACACCCAGCAGTAAGGCGAAAAGCACAAATTTTCTTAAACCGCTTGTCATAATTTTGCCCTCACTTTATAACGCCTTATTTGGCCCGGTAGTTCCTTTTAAGAACTGTCTGCCGCTTCTTTACATTAAAAGTTATAAACCGACTTCTCAGCAGACTTTGTGATTTTGCTGATGTCATCTTTGGACAGATGGACATCCGACTTAACCATCATCGTTAGCTTAAATTGCCTGAATGTTGTGTCCTCAATTTTGTATTCTTTCGACTCTACAAGCGCTACATTATCAAACAAGGTTGAGATGCTGAGCCGCTCTATATAGGCCGCCACTTGAAGGTCGCTGGGGGCCATACCTGAAATCTCTATATATGTTTCGAGCGACTTTTCTCGTGATACTGTTGCCTGCACTGCTGCCGCCGCTGCTGCCTTTCCGGCCTGAGCTGCCTGATATTTGTTTGTCGGTGTAGGCTGGCTTTGCTGTGGGGTCGGTTCTTTTTGAATCAGGGATAGCTTTAACAGCGACACGCCCGGCGGCAAGTTGTTCGTGAACGATGCCAGAAGGACGCTTCTCGGCACAGGCTCAAGCAGCTCTGCCGTAGTAAGGGCCGCCTTCATCATTGCTTTACGCTTTGTCTGAAGCTCCTCGAATTGCTTTATGGACTCCTGTATCTGGGTCATCCTTGCATTTACAAGTTTTTCCTTGTCGTTGCAGGCACGCTGGCGTATCTTTATGGTCATAAATGAGCCGCCTAATCCGGCCATCACTATTACAAACAGGATAATACACATCCAGTTCATTCTACGCGACTCGTTATTCTGGACGTAATCGTCTGGCACAAAATTTATGTTGAGCATTTTTTTCTTTCCTCCTCTAACCTGGTTCGCAAAATCCTCTACTCCACTATAATCCTGCTGCTATGACAGGCTAAGCCCAAAGGCAATAGCCCAATTCATAGAGCAATTTCTTCTGTCTATGGGAATTACCGAACGCTCTTTATGCTGTTCGGGATTGTTTTCAAAACGGTAAGAAACATCTATTTGCACCGCGGCTAAACAATCTCCCATTTGTGCCGGCATCTCCAGTTGTTTTGCTATAGCTGCACATATATCTTTTTCAACGGCCCGGCCTGAAAGAAAGATAAGTCGCTCTATATGAGCGTTGGAGAACATTGAGGTGAACTGCCGCCTACAACTGGTTAACTCCAGGACCAATCTCGCTGCTGTATTTTTGTCGCCCAGGTCCTTTGCCGCGACTGATATCGAACGGGAAAAAAGCAGATTTTTATGACGACAAATTACAACATTAGCGTAATTTGGTTCAATGTCCAGCAGCATCACAACTGCTTGAAGGTCTGATTTTCGCCTGCCGAAAAAGCTGGTGTAGCAGTTGGCCAGCGCAGCAGGCCAGACGCCAATAGATTTAATTTTCAGGTTGGCCTGCTCATATATTGCCAGGTGTCTATCGATAACGTTGCGTTCGGTTGCCATTACCAGGATATTATCTTCCTCAGTGGGAATATACTTTATCATCGTGTTGTTTTTGGCGGCTTCGAATGGCAGTTTCTGCTTAATTTTTGAGAAGATGGTGTCCTCCAGTTTGTTATCACCCGTTTTCGGCATCTTTATATTTTCGACAAAGACTTCATTTGCCGGTATTGCTGCTACAACTTCTTTACCGTGGAAATTGCCGTTCGCCGTTAATTCTCGGATGGTTTTGATGGCCCATTTCTGCCAGGCGCCGCTGACAGGATTAACATCTAAAGGCCGATTTTCGCTGGTGCCAGCTAATAAGCTTATGCCCTTTCCATTATTTGCGAGCTGGGCTATTTTTACACCATCATCCCCGATATCGACGCCAATTGCGTATGGATTATTTTTCAAAAACCCGAACATATAATTTCACTTAAAGAAACAAGCCTCCAAAAATGCGACGTCTCCAATAGTTGTATGGGTCCCCTTTTGCCGGTCATTACAAAATGAACCCACACATAATTTAATCATCGTCCTAAGTTAATATGTGTATCAGATTACTTTGAGCCCGAAAGGCCATACTTTCTGACAATCGCATGTCTAATCGACAATAATGCCTAATAAAATATATAAAACACAACCCTGACAAGCCAAACGCACACGCAAATAGCAAGGCATCATTTTGTAGAAAATCGCAAATAGCGATGTTAAATCCGATAAAATATGTCACTTATTTCCATTGCAACAGCTCCAGTTTATTGGACGAAATGAACTGCCTTAGGCTTTGGTCTTAATAACAGCTTCTTAGGAAAAGAAAGAGTGCTCGAGCATGCCGACTATATGAAACTAACACTAATCTAATATGCGCTGTGGTAGGCATAAATGGAAAAAGTTTATAGGACGACAAAAGGCAAGAAAAATGGAGAAAGTGCAAGTGCACAAAAGCGCAGGGCAGAAGTAAAAAGTAGAATTCCAGACTACCTGTTTTTGAGTCTATTTTGTTACTCAGCCTTCAGCCGGCGGCTCATCAGGTCGGCAATGGCAGCCTGGACCGGCTTACTTTCAAACAGCACCTCATAGACGGCCTGCGTAATCGGCATCTCAACACCATACTTGGCAGCGAGAGTAACGACTGATTTGCAGGTAGCAATACCTTCGATAACCGATTCGGTTGCTCCTTGGGCCTGCTCTAAAGTTTGCCCGCTGCCAACCCTTTCGCCGAAAGAGCGATTCCTTCCTTTTGGCGAGATGCAGGTTGTTACCAAATCGCCCAGGCCGGTCAATCCCGCAAAGGTCTGCGGCCTTGCTCCCATTGCGACACCCAAGCGTGTTATCTCGGCAAGCCCTCTGGTCAGTAAGGCGGCCTTGGCGTTATCGCCGACCTTTATGCCATCTATAATCCCGGCGGCTATGGCAATGATGTTCTTCATAGCTCCGGCTAACTCTACCCCAACAACGTCAGTATTGGTATAGACTCGCAGCCAGGGAACGCCGTCGGAAAAAATATGCTGAATGTCCCTGGCCAACGACTCATCGGTAGATGCTGCGCAGGCCGTCGCAGGGAGTTTGCGGGCCATCTCATCGGCAATAGTTGGTCCGCTCAAAACAGCATATCTCGTCTTTCGTCTTTCGTCCTTCGTCCTTCGTCCCTCGTCTTTTGTCCCTCGTCCATCATCCAGAATATCTTCAAGTATCTGGGTCGGACGCATTAATGTTCCATTCTCAATACCCTTGGCAACTGAGACGATTGGGACATCTTTGGGAACATAACTTTTTAGCCGGGTCCATATCGGACGCATAAACTGGCACGGCACAGCGGAAACAATCAGGTCGGTGCCGGCCATAATACGCTTATCATCCGGCTCGAAGATAATCGCTTTGGGCAGCTTATAGCCGGGCAGAAATTTTTTGTTCTCTCGATGCTTTTTTATCTCTGCCAACTGCCTGCGGTCATATCCCCACATCTTCACTTCGTGACTCGTCGCTCGTTGTTCGTCAATCGTCACTCGTCTATCGTCTCTCGTCTTTAGAAGCTTCTGCTTCTCGCACAGCAGCATGGCCAACACAGTAGCCATCCCCCCATCGCCGATTATTGAAATCTTTTCGTATCTCGTCGCTCGTCCCTCGTCCTTCGTCCCTCGTGACTCGTGACCAGTGACCCGTGATTTACTTGATTTACAATCCATAGCCGCGCATTAAAACAGCCGCTCGCAGGAATGTCAATTATGATATTTAGACGCGCGACTTCGGTTAATGTTTGCGGTGAAAATTTAACCTATATCACCTTTGCCGTAGATTGCTGTTAAACCCAACGACGGATAAACTATGAAACCGGAGCCTCCAGGCAGAGGTTATAATACGGGATCGTTAAACGTCCCAAGATTTTTACGTGGTCACGATGTGTAAGCGTGCCACAATAACCTTTAAGCTTAAGGAGGCCCGGT
>Ga0315279_10000290_pt1 | contig 105112 bp, 96 predicted proteins | sample YL17G06_20_MG_FD_203694 | JGI IMG/M metagenome (GOLD analysis project Ga0315279, IMG submission 203694) | Sediment microbial communities from Yellowstone Lake, YNP, Wyoming, USA - YL17G06_20 | ecosystem: Environmental > Aquatic > Freshwater > Lake > Sediment | place: USA: Wyoming | collected... | reverse complement strand
GGGCCAGGGTTTCCAATGCGGTTTTTTCGTTCTTGCTGAGGTTCATGCGCGTCGCTGGTGTAAACATGAGCCCAGCCTAACACGGAGCGAGGCTGTTGTCAACTGTTAAATGTTACATGATACTAGCCCCGCTTGAGCGATGCAAAGGGAGATTCGCCCTGCGGGGGCGGACAGTGACACGGCACCACGTTCCGGTTTGCCCTGCAGACAGGGCAAAGGCCCAGGCATCCTGCCTGGCAGACAACTTTCATGGGTACGGAGAGAATCACTTGCTCCGTCACCATGTCGGCCAGTTCGATGCCGTCCCCGGAATAAAAGCCGACGTCCAGTTCGTCCGCAGGAATCTCGATCTCTTCTTCCCGGGCAATGCTCCTGAGCGGCCGGTAGAACAAATCGAAATCATGCTCAACTGGAATCTCCACCGCTGCGACACACCGGTCGCAGGAAACCTCCAGGAGCGTGCCAACATGTCCACGGATGCGCATTTCCCCGCCCTGCAACTCGGCCACCGCCTCAACTTTCAGGGGGGCAACTTGCCGGAACTCGGCTCCGTGGAAATTGAGCGCTCCAGCGGCGTAGGTCTCCGAGACTACGACCCGGTGCAGCTCCAGTTCGTCGAGCGTAATCCTCACCGCCGCCTCGTCAACCCAGACTTCGAATTATACCTACGGGGCGCAGGTTGTCAAGAAAGCCCGTACCGTCAAGGTGTTGCGCTCTCCCTCCCGACCGGTCGGTCGATGAAGTTGATGCGGGGAGAAATCGTCAGGATCCTCTGCCCTTATACTGCCGGCAGCCAGAACGTGGAGCAGAAGGCTGAGGTCACGATTCGCTTGACGTTGATGGAGGGAACAAGGTGGCTGTACGGTTTTCGCTGTGTCGGAGAGAGCGCTCTTGCTTCCTCCCTGTTCGGAACCAGCCTCAAGATCATCCCGCGAGTTCCGCCACTCCCCGTGGAAGGCCGTAACGGACGGCGAGGGAGAGATATTCCCGCCTGCTTCTGTTGCGGATCCGCGTGAGAGATTTCCACGGTAGTTTCGTGCCCGCCTGGCTGGTTCCTTTACAAAGGCGTTCGCAGTCAACTCCCGCAAAGCGGGATCAGTTGACGGATGGGCAGAACGGGCTCGACACTTCGTCAGGCGGTCACGGGACGAGTCGCGGGTGCGCCGCCCGCCGTACATCCAGCACTGCCTTTGACACATCTATACGCCTGTGCGATAATTTTTAGGTCGGTATTAAGCGGGGCAGAAGGGAACCATGCCAATATTGGGTAGAACGATCGGGGCTGTTATCAGCCTTTTTTTATGCGGAGCAGCAACCCTCTTGGGAGCGCAGAACCCGACTCCTGCGGGAACGGCGAAGGCTCCAGTGCAGACTCAGCAGGCCACACCTGACCACGCGCAGGCGTATTACCACTTCATGCTGGCCCGGCGTTACAAGGAGCTGGCAGGGATTTACAATCGCAGCGACTACATCGACCGGGCGATTTCCGAGTACAAGCAGGCGATAGAGGCCGACCCTGATTCGCTCTTCCTGCGGGTAGAGCTGGCGGAACTCTACTGGCGCGTGAGTCGCGTGGGCGAGGCGATCCGTGACGCGGAGGCCGTCCTCAAAGAGAATCCCAACTATCCCGACGCGCATCGTCTCCTGGCGCGGATTTACTGGCACATGTTAGGGGAGAACCAGGCGGAGAAAGGCTCGAAGGAGAGCCTCCGCAAGGCCATCGAACACCTGGAAGCCCTCACCCGCTCGAACCCTGCGGACACCGATTCCTGGCTGGTCTTGGGGCGGCTCTACAAGGTGAACAACCAGGGGGCGCAGGCTGAAGAGGCCTTCCGGAAAGCCCTCAATGCTGAGCCGGGCTCGAAGACCGTGATTGCTAACCTCGCGCAGCTTTATTTTGAGCAAGGCGATTACGACCAGGCCCTCGATCTGCTCAAGAAACTCCCTGAAAACGAGCTGGATCCGCAACTCCTGGGGATGCTGGCCTTAGCTTACAGCCAGACGCACGATTTCGACAACGCCGTGGCTACCTATGAAAAGGCTCTAGCGCAGGCTCCTGAAAACCAGGAGCTCCGTCGGGCCTACGCCGACGCGCTGCTGGCCGGCGCCAAGACGGACGCGGCGCGCGCCGAATTCCAGAAGATTCTCAAGGCCGACCCCGAGGATGGCTTCACGTACCTCCGCCTGGGTCAGCTCGACCGCCAAGAAGGCCGCTTTGACCAGGCCCGGCAGGAACTGGAACATGCCAGGACGCTATTGCCGGATAGCCTCGACGTCCCTTACCAGCAAGCCGTGCTGGAGGACACTCTGGGAAACCAGGACAGGGCAATTGAGATCGTACAAGGGCTGGTGAAAGCCTCGGAGAGGCCGCAGGGCCAGTACACGGCGGGAGAAGCGCACAACCGGGCGGTATTCCTGGAGAGGCTGGGCCTGCTCTACCGCAGCCAGAATAAGACGGACCAGGCCCTGGAGGCGTTCAACCGGATCGTGAGCCTCGGCAAAGGGGAGGCGCCGCGGGGGGAGGAGTTGATCGTCGACACGCTGCGCTCGAACCACCAGTTGCCGAAGGCGCTGGAAGAAGCGGAGGCGGCGATCCAGAAGTATCCCCAGGAGCGCTCGCTGCGCATTCTTCGGGCGTATTTGCTGGGCGACCAGGGACGCGTGGAAGAGGCCGTGACGCAGCTTCAGACCTTCCTGAACCACACCCCGGTCGACCGCGAAACTTACCTTTCTATCGCCCAGGTCTATTTCCAGGCCAAGCGCTACGACCAGGCGGAGGAAGCCATCCAGAAGGCCTTGGCGCTCACGTCGAACCCGGAGGAGCAGGAGTACGCCCGGTTCTTGTTGGGCTCGATCTACGAACGACAGAAGAAATATGCCCCGGCGGAAGAGCAGTTCCAGCAGGTTCTCAAGGTCAATCCCCTGAATGCCTCGGCAGCCAACTATCTAGGCTACATGTTGGCGGATCGGGGGGTGCGGCTGGAAGAGTCCGTGAAATACATCCAGAAGGCGCTCGCGATGGAGCCCAATAACGGCGCCTACATCGACAGCCTGGGATGGGCGTACTTCAAGATGAGCCGCTACGACCTGGCGGAACCGAATCTGGAAAAAGCCGCGCGCCTGATCTCCAACGATCCCACCATCCACGAGCACTTGGGCCACCTCTACTTGCACATAGGCAAGAAGAGCCGGGCGCAAGAGATGTGGGAACGCGCATTGAAGGAATGGCCCGCGACCACGTCCAGCGACTTCGACGCCGACCAGGCAGCGCAACTCCGTAAACAGCTCGACGAGTTGAAGCGGCAGATCGCCAAACAAGGGTCTAGCCAAAAGTAAGCGAGGCGCTCGCGCCGAAACATCGCAAAAAGATTTGCGATCCTCAGCTCTCGGGCCGCGCCGGTCGCCGCGGCCGAAGGTCCACCGATCTTAATGGCGGGCGGCCTTTGGAGCGGTGGTATCTGTCCCGGCTTGCGGTGGGTGACCGCCTGAGGCGGCGATGAGTCGTCGCCCGTAGGTCCCGCAAGCCCCGGAACTCCGAGTCTGCAGGGCTCCGGGCCGCAGGGCGAGTCCGTCGGCTGACGGACACTCCAAGACGCCTTGCGCCAGCAACATATTCCGAGCAAGCTCCCGGAAGATGCGTAGTCGCTTACCTCCAGTGCCTTGAAAAACGTTATCCGCGTTCGCGCCTTTGCCAAGATCAACTGCGGGCTGAAGATCCTCGGCCAGCGCCCGGACGGCTATCACGAAATCCGCACCGTCTATCAGACGGTGGCGCTGCACGATCGCCTGGAAGTTTCACTACGCCGCCCAGGGTGCGGCCTGGAGGTCGAATGCGACGAACCGACTGTTCCCTTGGGGCGCGGTAACCTGGTCTTCCGTGCCTGCGACCTTTGGCAGAACGCGCGCGGATTTCGCGGCGGCATGCGGGTGAGCCTCCGGAAGCGGATCCCTCCGGGGAGCGGTCTGGGTGGGGCCAGCAGCGACGCGGCAGCAACCTTGCTGGGCCTTGAACGCCTGACCGGTGACCGGCTGGGCCCGGCGGTTCGATTCGCTCTGGCCGCCCAGCTCGGTTCCGACGTGCCGCTTTTCCTGTGGGGAGGACGGGTGCTAGGCTGCGGGCGCGGTGAGGAAGTTTATCCGCTCGTGGATTTCCCACTCCGCCACTGCTTGGTGGTTTTCCCGGACTTTGCGGTTTCCACGGCGGAAGCTTATCGGGAATGGAGTTCGCAGTTGACAAAAAAGCGCAAAGCCCCTAGCATGGATTCCTTCGGTGCGTGGCCACACCTTCCCCTGATGAGTTGGGGACCGGCCGAAAACGACTTTGAGCAAGTCGTCTTCGCCAAGTGGCCTGAGCTGGCGCGGCTGAAACGCCGGCTCATCCGGGCCGGGGCCGAAACCGCCTCCTTGACGGGCAGCGGGTCTGCTCTCTACGCGCTCTTCCCGTTGGCACGTCAATTGGTTCACGCCTCGAAACTCATCCCTGAAGGGTGGCGAAGTTTCCGCACCCGTACCCTTTCGCGGGCCAGATACCAGCGCCTGCTCTACAAGCAGTGACAAGTGACGAGTGACGAGTAGAACGCCGAACGGAAAGAACTGCTTTTCACTCGCCCCTTGCTACTGTTCTTGGGAGGTCGTCCAGTGGTAGGACACATGCCTTTGGAGCATGGAACCCTGGTTCGAATCCAGGCCTCCCAGCCAGATTCAGGCTGAGCCCGATCAATCTCTCGGCCGTGAGGATACGATGACAACGGAGAGGGTCCGGTACACGCTCAAAGTGTTTTCGGGGAAGGCTCACCCGGCGCTGGCCCGGGAGATTTGTGGAGAGCTTGGGGTACCTTTGGGCGAAGCCTACGTGGGACGCTTCCCGGACGGGGAGGTTCGTCTTCAGATCCTGGAGAACGTGCGCGGTGCCGACGTCTTTCTGATTCAGCCGACTTGTCGTCCGGTGAATGAGAACCTGGTGGAATTACTGATCATGCTGGACGCGCTGCGGCGCGCCTCCGCGTTTCGCGTCACTGCCGTGATGCCGTATTACGGCTATGCCCGCCAGGACCGCAAGGACCGGCCGCGCGTTCCGATCTCCTCGAGGCTGGTCGCGGACCTGATAACCTCGGCGGGGGCCGACCGCGTGCTCGCGCTCGAACTCCATGCCGGCCAGATTCAGGGTTTCTTCGCTATCCCGGTGGACCACCTCTATTCCACGCCGGTGACGGTAAAGTATTTTCGCCAGCTCAAGCTCAAGAATCTCGTGGTGGTCTCTCCGGATACGGGCGGGGTGGAAAGGGCGAGGGCCTTCGCCAAGAGGCTGCAGGTCCCGCTGGCCATCATCGACAAGCGCCGCGACGACGCCGACGTCGTGGAAGTGTTCAACGTCATTGGTGAAGTTTCCGGCAAGACGTGTTTGATTGTCGATGACATGATCGATACCGGCGGGACACTGGTGAAAGGCGCGCACGCCCTGAAGGACAAGGGCGCTGATAAGGTTTTTGCCTGCTGCACGCATGGGGTTTTTGCCGAAGATGCAATCCAAAAGGTCTGTGCTGCGCCTCTCGAGCAAGTGGTAGCCACCAACTCCATTCCCCTCTCCGCGGAGGGGGAGAAATGCGGCAAGATCAAGGTCTTGAGTATCGCCAAGTTACTCGCGGACGCTATCCGGTCGATCCATGGAGAGACTTCGGTGAGCAAGCTGTTTATCTGAGCCGGCGAGTGCCGTTCCAACTTGATGTCACTAAGGATCTGAAAGGCGGCGTCTGGAAAAGGGCGCGACTCGTCCACACGAAATAGTGCAGGAAAGTTGGAACGGCACGAGCGAAGCCCGAGCGCTCAGGCCAACGGCGCGCACCGGGGAGGAGTGAAGAGTCATGATCCAGACACTGGCCGTGGAAGCCGAACCGCGCGAGGAGTTCGGCAAGAACGTGGCAAGGCGCATGCGGCGGCTGGGCCGCATCCCCGCCGTGGTCTACGGCGGCGGAGGTCCTGCCATCCCGGTCGCGGTGGATCCGGCGAGAATCCTGGAGATCCTCCGCTCGGAGTCCGGGCATAACGCCATCTTCACGCTCGAAATCCGCGGCAAGGCCCCGACCCGGGTGATGATCCGGGATTGGCAAACCGAACCTGCCCATGGAGGCCTGCTCCATGTGGATCTGGTCCGCATCGCCCGGGACGCAAAGCTGAAGGTAAAGGTTCCCATCCACATCACCGGCGAAGCCAAGGGCGTCAAGGTGCAGGGTGGAATCTTCGAGTTCATGCTTCGCGAAGCCGAGGTGGAATGCCTCCCGGATGACATCCCCGAGCACCTCACCGTGGACGTGAGTGAACTCACCATCGGTCGCAACTTGCGCGTTGCGGACCTGCCGGTCGGGCCGAAGGTCAAAGTTCTGACCGAACCTCACCGCGTGGTCGCCCACGTGGTGGCGCTGAAGGCGGAAGCGGAGAAGCCCGCTGCCGAAGTGGTGGAGGCCGCTCCGGCCGAACCCGAGGTCATCCGCAAGGGCAAGGCCGAGGAAGAAGCCGCAGAGGAAACACCCGAGCGGAAGAAGGAGAGCTAGCAGGTTGCTGAGAAACGGTTTACGGCATTTCAGTAAAGGCTGAGATGCTTCTCCGTCGGCTGACGGATCAGCATGACATCCTGGAGGGTCCGGAACTCGAAAGGCGTCGCGAATTCCGATTTTCTCGTTGCGAGTGCCAAATTCGCCGTGAAGCTGATTGTGGGTTTGGGTAACCCCGGCTACGAGTACCACCTGACGCCGCACAACTTGGGGTTTATGGCGGTGGACCGCCTGGCGGAGGATTGTGGGGTGGAGTTGAGGCGCCGCGAGGCCCAGGCGTTAGCGGCTTCAACCCAACTCGAAGGGGTGGACGTCGTGCTGGCCAAGCCGCAGACCTATATGAACCTCAGCGGCATGGCCGTGGCCCGGCTGCTCGGCAAGTACGATCTTGCGGTGAAGGACTTGATCGTGCTGGTGGATGATGTGGACCTGCCCCTCCGAAGCTTGCGCATCCGGCCGCGCGGCAGTGCCGGCGGCCATAATGGTTTGAAGTCCGTCATCGGTGCGCTGGAGTCGGATGAGTTCGTACGTGTCCGCATGGGCGTCAGGCCGGAACGCCCGGTCGAAGACCTGGTCTCCTACGTCCTGGGTCCCTTCCGGGAAGCCGACCTGGAGACGGTGGCCGCGATGCTCGACCAGGCGAGCCAGGCAGTCCGCATGATCTTGAAGGAAGGTTCCCAAAAGGCGATGAACCGCTTTAACCGGCGCGTTCCATCTCAACCCTTGTGAGGTCTCATGCGCACTTACGAAATCGTGTTTATTGTCCGGCCTGACGTGGCCGACGAAGATGTGGATAAACTGATCGCGCAGATGGAGGGTGTGGTCCAGGGCGCGGGTGGGAAGGTTGAGAAAGTGGAGAAGTTGGGCCGCCGCCGACTCGCCTACCGGATCGGGAGGCAGCGCGAAGGTTGCTATGTGCTCTTCCAGTTGCAAGGCACGGGGGACACCGTCAAGGAATTTGAGCGCCGTCTGAAGGTAACTGATGCGGTGATCAAGTACCTCACGGTGCGTACGGATGTGGAGTTGCAGCGGGCGGAAAAGTTCAAGGCCCTGCGGGCCAAGCAGGAATCGAAACGACGCCGATCGAAGCCCGCAGCGGCACCCGCATCGCAGGCCCCCCCGGAAGCGGCTCAAGCATGAAGGAGTGAATCAACATGGCAGTCTCGAAAGCAAACGCGGGAGAATCGGAACGCCCGCCACGGCGGGAGGGCGCTTCCCCCGGAGGCAAAAGGCAGTACTTTCGCCGCCGCAAGGTGTGCAAGTTCTGCGCGGAAAAGATCGATGTGATCGATTACAAGGACGTCAAGGTGGTTGGGGAGTTCGTATCGGATCGGGGCAAGATCCTGCCCCGCCGTCTTACCGGCACGTGCTCCACCCATCAGCGCGCCTTGAGCACGGCCATCAAGCGGGCGCGGAATATCGCGCTGCTGCCGTTTGCCGCGGCAATTTAGCTCCTCCGATCAATCCGGCGGCCTCCGGCCAAGCGCTTCCAGCCCTGGGCGGATGATGGTGGGCGGCTGACGAATTCCGTGTAGGGGCGCAAGGCCTTGCGCCCCTACGAGGTTGGGCTCCGGGCAGGAGACTGCCGGGGCTCGGACCATCAAACTGAGGGAGTTTCGGAATGGAAGTGATTCTGCTGGAAAATATCGAGAAGCTCGGCATACGCGGGCAGGTGGTGAAGGTCACCGACGGTTACGGCCGCAATTATCTGCTGCCCCGCAAGCTCGCCGTCGCGGCCACGCCGCAAAACCGGAGATGGATTGAACAGCAGCACGTCCGGTTTCTCAAACTCGAAGCCAAGGAAAAAGGCGACGCGGAAGACTTGGGCAAACTGCTCCAGAGTGTCACCGTCACCGTCACCCGGAAGGCGGGCGAAAAGGGGACGCTGTTTGGCGCGGTGACGGCGAGGGATGTGGCGGAGAAGCTGGCAGCCCAAGGCTTCCACATTGATAAACGGAAAATCCAGCTCGATCCTCCTCTGAAGCTTTTGGGCGAATACGACGTGGCGGTGAAGCTCCATCGCGAGGTGACCGGAACCGTCAAGGTGAAGATCGAGCCCGAGGCTGACGCCCAGGCGCAGGCCCCGGCCGAAACCGGCACGGCAGAAGCCAAGCGTGAGGGCAAGTGAGCGCGTCGGCGGCGCTGACGGGCCCCGCCTCAGCAAGTGGACTCGCTCGGAGAGAGATGGAAGGCGGAGAGTCCCGCACGAAAAGCCGTGCTTGAAGTCCCCCCAAAGAGTGTCCTGTCCCATGTAATGTTTGACAGTGAAGATATTGAGCCGACCCCCTCACCCCCGGCCCCCTCGGTCCGTCAATCCGTCAGCTGACGGAAACGGGTGAGCGGGCTCCCGTCAAGCTGCTCATTGTCAACAATAATGCGGGAGTGGACACCAGCATAACCTTCAGTGGAGAATATTCCGGCGCCGTCCAGGAACACGAAGCAAACCGACTGCACAGGATTCCGGGGAAGATTTTCCACCGACTCGACAAAGGCTTCCACAGGTTTTCTGAGTTTTGTACAGGAATTCCACAGAGCGAAGCGATAATTCACTTGAGAAAGGATGCTAGAATAATACTATAGCGACGGTGCGATGCCGGCTACAACCACCATTGAGCGCGCGGTCCCTCATAACCTCGAAGCGGAGCGTGCTCTTCTCGGCTCCGTGCTTCTCGACAACGGAGCGCTAAACCTCGCTCTGGAAGTCCTCTCCCAAGACGATTTTTTCTCGCAAGCCCACCGCATCACGTTTGAGAAGATGCTGGAACTTTCCGAGAAGAATCGCACCATCGATCTGGTGACGTTATCGGAGGAACTGTCGAAGGACGGCCTGCTCGAGAAGGCTGGGGGCGCCGCCTACCTCGCCGCGCTGACCGACGGGGTCCCGATCGGCACATCGCTGGCGGTTGGGGAGTATTCCCGCATCGTCAAGGAAAAATCCCTTGTCCGGCGTCTCATCAACGCCTCGAACAACGTCATTGCGCGGTGCCTGGAGGGCGCTGACGATCCAGAAACGCTGATTGACCTGGCGCAAAGCCAGGTCTTCGACATCGCCGAGCAGAAGGTCAAGTCCGGCTTTCTCAACGTCTACGAGATCGTGAAGTCCAGCTTCGGGACCATCGAAGCGCTGCTGGATCGCGGCCAGCGCATCACCGGCGTCCGCACGGGGTATGAGGACCTCGATAACCTCACCGCCGGCCTCCAGCCCGGTGAGCTCATCATCGTCGCGTCCCGGCCGTCCCTCGGCAAGACGGCCCTCGCGCTCAACATCGCTTCCCACGCCGCGACCGTGGACAACAAGGTGGTGGGCTTCTTTTCGCTCGAAATGAGCAAGGAATCTCTGGTCATTCGCCTGTTATGTTCCGAGGCGGAGATCAACAGCCACCTGTTTCGGAGTGGGTTTTTGAGCCGGGATTCGGATTGGCCGAAGATCACGCGCGCTCTCGGCCGGCTGGCGGGGGCACCGCTCTACATCGAGGACACACCGGCCCTGAGCATCATGCAAATCCGCGCGAAGGCGCGCCGGATGAAAGCCGAAAAGGGGCTCGACCTGCTGATCGTGGACTATCTTCAGCTCGTAACGGGCCACGGCCGGTTTGAGAACCGAACCCAGGAAGTCAGCTTTCTTTCCCGTAGCCTGAAGAGTATCGCCAAGGAACTGCGGATTCCGGTGGTGGCGCTCTCTCAACTGAGCCGCGCGCCGGAGCAGCGCCCCGGACAGCGCCCGCAGCTCTCCGATTTGCGCGAGTCAGGGTCCATCGAGCAGGACGCGGACCTGGTGATTTTCATCTTCCGGGAGCGCCGGGCAAGCGAAGCGGCTGAGGGCGAAGGAGAAATCGACCGCGGCGGTGTAGAAACGAAACTCATCATCGGCAAGCAACGGAACGGCCCGACGGGCGAGATCCCTGTGGTCTTCATGAAGCCTTACGCCCGCTTCATGAGTAAAGCTCCGGAAAAGGATCAACCCTTCTATTGAGCCCTGATTCCGAAGTTAAGGGGTTCTGACGAATGCTTCCTCTTTCGAGATGAGGAAGTTGACCTGTCCCGCTGTGCGGGATCGAATCCCGCAGAGCGGGATTGGGTTTGTACGCACAACGTCAACCGAAACCATCGGGGATGAGCTTCAAGAGACTCGGGTTAAAAACGCGGGGTAAAGGTCAACTTCGGGATCGGGGCTGAGCCGGTCTGGCCGTCGAACAGGAGCCGCTGTTCGCGGCTGGCTTGCAGAGAAGTCGCTGCCCATCCCCCAAACGAAATCCGTGAATCTTCCCACCGACAAACTTCTCCGGCCCACCTGGGCGGAGATCTCCCTCTCGAAGCTACGCCGGAACTACCAGCGCGTCCGCAACCTTGCAGGCTCCCGTAAATTGATGGCCGTGATCAAAGCAGACGGTTACGGTCACGGCGCGGTGCCGGTGGCGAAGTGCCTGGCGGAGTGCGGCGTGGACTGGTTCGGGGTGGCCACGGTCGAGGAAGCCTTGGATTTGCGCGCGGCGGGAATCCACCAACCGGTCCTCCTGCTCGGCGGGCTCTACATGAGCGACCCCCTGCACCTGATCGAATACCGGCTGACGCCCTCCGTTTCCTCCACTGCGCGCCTGGACACTTACGCCGAGTGCGCGCGCCCCCACGGCCAGCCTATCGAGTTCCATCTTAAGGTGGACACCGGCCTGGGCCGGCTGGGCCTGCCCCTTGACCGCCTCCCCGCCTTTATTGAGCATTACCGCGAACTCGCAGGGGTCCAACTGAAAGGGTTTTTTACGCACCTGGCTTCCGCGGAGGATCTGGTAGCTTCGCAGACCGAGGAGCAGGAGCAACGCTTCAGCGCCGCTCTTCAGCAATTGCGAGCGCTGGGCGTGGAGCCCGAATGGACGCACGTCTCGAACAGCGCGGCTCTGCTCGCCGGCCTGACTTTCCCGGAAAACCTGGTGCGCATCGGCTTGCTGCTTTATGGATATAACCTGCCCCCAGTGCTCCCTCCCGGAGACGAACCCGCCGAACTGCCCGCCTTCGAACCCATTCTGACCCTCAAATCGCGCATCGTATTCCTCAAAGACGTCCCGAGCGGCACCCCGCTGAGTTATGGAGCCGCATTTCACACCCGGCGACCCTCCCGCATCGCCACGGTTCCGGTGGGTTACGCGGACGGCCTGAGCCGGGGACTCTCCAACCGCGGCTACGCCATCGTGCGCGACCGGCCCGCCCGCATCGTTGGAAGCATCAGCATGGACCTTTCGCTGCTCGACGTGACGGATATCCCCGGCGCCAACTTCGGCGACGAGGTCATACTGCTGGGCCAGTCGGAGCATTGTTCCGTCACCGCACTCGAAATCGCCCAGCTCCTCGGCACCGTCCCGTACGAAGTTCTCTGCTCCATCGGCAAGCGCGTGCCGCGCATCTACCTGGATTGAACCCTCTCTGCGCGTCCTGGTGACCAAACCAGCGTGTTGAAAAACTCGTTGCAACCGAGGGAAGGGTTGGGGCAGACCGCGCGAGATCGTCGCAGGTGGAACTCGCAAGTGTCGCCCTGCGTATATGGAATTAAGCCGAGGGTGTGGCCTCTCCTCGGCCAGAGCGTCAACAGGAAAGGGTTCTGCCTCTCGGCACGGCCATGCCCCAGACGCTACACGAAAACCGCGGACTCGAAGGGCCCGCGAGGACTGCCAAAGGCGGGCCCGAGCTTTTGTCCAGGCCGACCGCGGCGCACTCCGTTGTGGGCACCTTGATCCAGAAGGAAATCCACGATCTGGTCCTCACGCTGCGCTTTAGTGTCGGCACGGTAGTAGCGGTCCTACTGGCCGTCTTGGCCGCCTACATGGGGAGCCTTGACTACAATGCCCGGCTGGACAACTACCAAACCAAACTCAAGCTCAACCGCGATGCCCTCACCCGGACATCGGTTTATTCCTTCCTGTTCCCCACCGTCGTCCGACCGCCCGAACCGCTCAGCATCCTGAATCATGGGCTGGAAGGTCGGGTGGGTACGGATTTCCGCGTGAGCGTAGACACGGAAGAAACCGAAGCCACGAGCGAAAATCGCGGCAACGAATACCTGGCCATCTTCTCGGAAGTAGATCTCACGGTGATTGTCTCCTTCATCCTGGGGCTGCTGGCGCTGCTGTTCACCTTCGACGCTGTATGCGGCGAGCGCGAAGCTGGCATGCTCAAGCTCACCGCGTCTTATCCCGTCCCCGGCTGGAAGCTCCTGTTAGGAAAATATCTCGGCGCATGGGTCACGCTGCTGCTTTCGGCCACGCTTGCCTGCCTTTTATCCCTTCTCGTGATCGGCTTTACGGCGCACGTTCACTTTGGCCAGCAAGAGCTCCTGCGCATCGCCCTGATCTTTCTTGCTTACGGCGTTTACCTTTCCCTGATGTTGCTTATGGGCCTGGTTATTTCGAGCCTCGTCCAGCGCTCCTTCCTGGCCCTTGTTCTGGCCACTTTCTTCTGGTTCTTTTTCGTGACGGTGGTCCCCAACCTGGCCAACATGATTCCCGATTTCACCGGTGCACGAGCCAGCGTCTACCAGCAGGCGAATCAAAACCTCCGGCGGGTTGGTAAAGAACAGGAAGCAGCATTCGGGGCGCTCAAAGATCCCCGCGAGGGTTTTTCTTTCTATTTCGCTATCAATAATAACGGGGGCGACGGGACCGTCTACGAGTGCAGCTATGGAGACCGGAAATACTACGACCAGGTCCGCGATTACTACTCCCAGGCTATCCCTTTTTCCTTGAAGTTTGCGTCGAAGCGCGCGGAAATCTGGCGCGCCTACATCCGCTACCGCGAACATCAAGCCCATCTGGCCCGCGGGCTTTCCCTCCTGTCTCCCACGGCAGTCTTTCGAAACACCGCAACTTTCCTGAGCGGGACTTCGCCGGGCGACCACGCCCATTACCTCAACTTGGCCAGCCGGTATCGCAACACTTTCCTGGAATATTTGGCGCGCAAGAAGGCCTTTACTTCTTACCGGTGGTTCACCACGGATCCTCCGGACCAGGACCGCTCCTGGACGACGGCGCTCTTGGGAAAGACGGCGGATGAAATGGTGGCGAGCCGAGCCGACCCCGTGGTGACGGTCAACCGCGTTGTTCATGATCCGGAGGTGTGGAAGAAGATCGGACAACTCGAAGAGGAGAACCAACGACGCCCCGACCGCTTCCTTGCGCTGAGCGATTTGCCGGGCTTCTCGTATGCGCGGTTGGGAACCGGCCAGGCGCTGGTCACAGCCGCGCCTGAGATCCTCTACCTGTGCGTCCTGAACCTGATCTTTTTCCTGGTGGCCTTTATGCGCTTTGTGCACTACGACGTGCGGTGAAGAACGTCCAAAGTCCGTGGTCCGTTGTCCGTTGCAAAGACGGAGTGCTGTTTTCATACAAGTGAGCAGCGACGACGGACAACGGACAAGGGACAAAGAACAACGGAAGCTCTTTATGTGGCATATTTTCCGACGCGAATTGCTCGATCAACTCACCAGTTTTAAATTCGTGGCTGGGTTGCTTCTTGTTCTGTTCCTGTTCGGCCTCAACGGGCTGGTCTTCTCTTGGCGCTATAAGGACGAGGTGCTGGAGTATCGCCAGGCGCAGCAGCGGTGGGAGGAGCAACTGGCCGGGCGAAAAACGCTCGACGACCTCCCCCGCCAGATGTTTGACAACCTGAAAACCCCTTTGCAGACCGCCTTCCTGGCTTCGGGAGGCCAGTTCCGCTTGCCCAACGACTATCGCTTCACCATCAACATCTGGGGCGCCATGCCTTCCACTGCCCGGGCCTTCAGCCAGAACGCGCTGGTGGAATCCTTCCAGGCCCTCGATTGGACATTCCTTGTCGAGACAGCGTTCTCCTTGCTCGCCCTGGTGTTTGTCTACGATTCCGTGAGCGGCGAAAAAGAGCGAGGTACCCTAAAGCTCCTGCAAACCTACAACCTCTCGCGCAGCGCGATTCTTTTCGGCAAGCTGCTTGCCAATCTGGTGGTGTTGCTCGCAGCCCTCGCGGCGGGGATGTTGCTCTCCTTGCTCCTCCTGCTCCTGGTCGGACAGATCGAATTGGGAGCGCAGGCTTGGGCGCGCATCGGCCTTTTCCTGTTGCTGTCGACTTTCTACATCACGCTCTTCTTGTGCCTGGGCCTGCTGCTCTCCACGCTGACCCACCGGCCGACCGCCTCCATGGTGCTGGCGGTGATGGTCTGGGTTATTTCCTTGGTTGTGATCCCTGGCGCCGGGACGCTCCTCATCCAGCAGGTCCGCAAGCTCCCCACCCGGAATGAGGTCGGCGAGCGGTCCCGCCGGGTCTTTGACCAGGTCAACAATGAGTTCAACAATAAGGGCTCGGTCTGGCGCGGGCGCGACATGGGCAAGGCGGACAATTATGAATTCGAAAAAGTATCAATTGTCGCCCAGAACAAGCGGAAACACCTCCAGGAAGAGATTTGGGAGGACTACCTTCGGCAGAAATTTGCCCAGGCGCGCACCGTGCGCAAAATCTCGTCCATCTCCCCGAGCGGGCTCTTCGAGTTCGGCGCGGAGTCGGTGAATGGGACCAGCGTCCTCTCGGACGAGGCACTGGTGCAGCAGGCCCACCAGCACCGCAACACCGTGGAAGAGTGGATACGCCAACGCGACCTAAGTGACCCCGGAAGCGCTCATCTTTATTTTCAGCCCGGCTATCTTTCCCTCCAGCCACTCCAGGCCTCCGGCATCCCGCGCTTCCAGTACCAAGAACCATCGGTTCTCGACGGCTTGCGCGATGCCCTGTGGAGGGTGGCCTTGCTCTCGGCGGAAACCCTGGCGATGCTCTTTGCGGCGGTGCTCGCTTTCCAACGCTACGATGTCCGATAAGATCGCGGCGAGGCGAGTTCGTAGGGGCGCAAGGCCTTGCGCCCCTACAGGATGCTCCTGGCAAACAGACAACGGGAGGGCCGCAAGGGCCCTCCCCTACCGCACAAACAACTCCGGAAATACCTTGCGATAAATCGCCATCCCCAAGGCCGCGTTCATGCCGATGGCCTCTAACGCCTGAATTTCCTCCTCGGTGGAAATGCCGCCCGCCGCAGTGATCGGAAGCTGCGTCACGGAACGCAATTTCCTGAACCAGTCGAGGTTGGTGCCTTGCAGCTTTCCTTCGGCGTCAATGTAGGTGCAGAGGAATTCTGAGCAGTAGGGCTCGAGTTGGGGAAGCGCCTGGGTCGAAGTGAGCGGCAGCGTCTCGCGCCAGCCGTGAACGGCCACGTGATCGTCCAGGCAGTCCACAGCAATCAGGAGCTTCTCGCGTGGGATGGCGGTGACGAGCGCGCGCAGAAAAGCGGCGTCAATCCCCTGTGCGTTGAATGCGCGGCTCCCTATGATTACTTTGTGCGCGCCGTCGTTCACGGCCTGATGGGCGCGTTCGATGCTGCGAATCCCGCCCCCCACGCGGCAGGGCTTTCGCTCGCAGAGTTCACGGATGATATCCGCCTGCCCCTCACGGCCCATGGCCGCATCGAGGTCGATCACCTGAATTTGTGAGAAGCTCGAAAATTTCTCTAACACCGCGAAGGGGTCCGGCAGCTCCAGGAACTTCTCTTTCCCCTGGACCAGTTGGACAACCTTGCGGCCCATCAAGTCGATGCAGGGAATGATCATTGTTGAAAAGCAGTTAAGAGTCGAAAGTCAAGAGTCGAAAGCCTGGGACTGGGTACTTGGGTCTGGTTAAAGACGCACCGGTACACCTTGGGTGCGCAGATAGTCTTTCAGGTTGCGGATGGTATGGGTTTCGAAATGGAAGATGGAGGCAGCCAGAGCGGCGTCCGCATACCCCTTCAAGAACACTTCCGCAAAGTGCTCTGGCCCGCCCGCGCCCCCCGAAGCAATGACAGGAATATGGACGGCGCGGGCGATAGTGGCCGTGAGTTCGCAATCGAAGCCTGCCTGCGTGCCGTCTGCGTCCATCGAGGTCAGCAGTATTTCTCCCGCTCCCAGCGCTTCGACTCGTTTCGCCCACTCAAGCGCATCCAGTTCGGTTTCGCGCGTGCCCGCATAGATCACGACTTTCCAACCCGGGCCGTCCGTAGCGCCGCCCGGAACCTGCCCCGACACTGTCGGGAGAGCAACACGTGCCGGACTTAAGCCCCGCGTTACGCGCCGCGCGTCGATCGCTACCACGACGGCTTGCCGCCCAAAGAGTCCCGCCAGTTCGCTGATCAGTCCAGGAACCTCGACCGCCGCGGTGTTGATGGCCACCTTGTCGGAGCCGGCCGACAGCAAGCGTCGCGCGTCCTCAAGCGCCCTCACACCACCGCCCACCGTGAGGGGGATAAAGAGCTTGCGCGCCACCTGATGCACCGTGTCCATCAATGTGGCGCGACCCTCGCGCGAAGCGGACACATCGAGCATTACGAGTTCATCCGCGCCCTCGCGGTTGTACGCTTCCGCCAGCTCCCCTGGGTCGCCGGCGTCGCGCAAGTTGACGAACCGGATTCCCTTCACAACCCGGCCATCCTTGCAATCCAGGCACGGGATGATGCGCTTCGCAAACATGGAAAAACGTCCGTTGCCAGTTGTGCGTAGTCTGTGGTTTGCAACGGACAAATGACTACGGACAACAGACAGGTCTGCGTTCCTTTATGATTCGAGAAAGTTCCTCAGAACCTTGAGTCCCACTTCCCCCGATTTTTCCGGATGAAACTGCACGGCCCACACGCGCCACGGCAAATTCAATTCCACCCCCGAGGCGAAGGTTTGCCCATACTCGGTGACCGCGGCACTTTCTTTGGTGACAGCCCCGTAATAGGAGTGGCAGTAATAGACGAAGCTGCCGTCTGCAACGCCTTTGAACAAACCACCCTGGCGTCGAATCGCGAGTTGGCTCCAGCCGACGTGGGGCACCTTGAAGACGCCTTCGAAGCGGGTCACTCGGCCGGGAAGCATCCCGAGGCCAGCGACCTCTGGGGCCTCGTCGCTCGCCTCGTAGAGCGCCTGGAGACCCAGGCAAATTCCCAGGAAAGCCTTACCCGCCGCAAGATGCTGGCGCAAGCATGGCAGGAGCTGGCGCTCCGCCAGGGCTTTCATCATCGCACCGAAGTGGCCCTGGCCGGGAAAGATGATCTTGTCGGCGCGCGAGAGCGCGACCGGACTGTCAACGGGTTCGGCTGCGCACCCCAGATACTTAATGGCTTTGAGAACTGAGCCGACGTTCCCGGCGCCATAGTCAAGGAGCGCAATCATAAGAGCCCCTTCGTCGAGGGGAGTTGCGACTTCAGGCGGGAGTCGCGCGAGCACGCATAACGGAGCGCTCGCGCCAACGCCTTGAATAAGGCCTCCACAGCGTGGTGGCTGGAGCGCCCGTAGGCTACTTTCAAGTGCACGTTAGCGCCCGCGCCGGTGGCGAACCCGCGAAAGAAATCTTCCAGTAGCTCCGCCTGGAGGTCGCCGACGTAGCGCGCCTTGATGGCCGCCTTGAGCACCAGGAACGGGCGCCCGCTCAGGTCAACGGCGGCAACGGCCAGGGTTTCGTCCATGGGCATCACGAAGTAGCCGGCGCGATTAATGCCTTTCTTGGACCCCAGGGCGTCCCGCACGGCCTGCCCGAGCACGATGCCGACGTCTTCCACCGTGTGGTGTTGGTCCACCTCCAAGTCGCCCCGCGCGCGGAGCCGGAGGTCGAAGGCCCCGTGCCGGGCGAAGAGCTCGAGCATATGGTCGAGAAAGCGGATGCCCGTCGAGATCTCGTGGCGCCCTCGGCCATCCAGGTTCAAGCGCGCGCGAATGTCGGTCTCAGTGGTCTCACGGTGCAAGCGGGCGGTACGCGCCTTCATGCGAACCATCCTGTTTGAGAGTAAGAGACGAAGTTCCGCCACGCCCGGCTGCCGTCGCGCGTATCCATCAGGTGCTCCACCCTTTCCAACTCTTCGATCAGGCGCCGCGTCTGGGCGGCCGACCCGATCGTGAAGCGTAAATAACCCTTGAGACGCGGGTCGTAGCTCCAGTCGCGAACCAGGATGCCCTCGGCGCGAAGCCGCCGGGCGATCTCCGGCGCGCGCTCACCCACACGCGTCAGCACAAAGTTGGCCGCGCTGGGGACATAGGGAATCTCCCGGGAGTCCAGCCACCGGCAGAACTCCGCTCGGTTGGTGCGGATCTGCTCAACGTACTTGCGAACGTAGTCCTCGTGCTGGATGGCGACGCAGGCGCACATCATCGCCAGCGAGTTCACGGCGAAGGGGTTCTGCGCGCGATGCAAAACTTCGACCAGCTCCGGATTGGCGAAGAGGCATCCCAGGCGCAGCGCGGCGAGGCCAAAGGCCTTCGAAAACGTGCGCGTCACGACCAGGTGCGGATACCTCTTGATCCACCGCAGCACGGTCTCTCCCGAAAAGTCAAAGTACGCTTCGTCCACCAGCACCAGGGTATGGGGAGCGGCTTCCAGGGTGGTTCGCAAGTCGCTCTTGGGGATTTGCGTTCCCGTGGGATTGTTGGGATTGGCCAGAGCTAGCCACCGCGTTCTTTTGTTGAGCGTCGCGAGGATCTTATCCACCGGAAGGCGAAAGTTTTCGTCGTACCGGACGTGCACAGTCTTCCCGCCCGCAGCTTGGTGAAAGAATTCGTACACGGGGAAGGTGGGCACTGGAACCAGGAGCACATCGTCAGGTTCCACGAACGTATCGCAGATCATCTTGATGGCATCGTCGGTGCCGTTCGCCAGCAGCATCTCTTCCGGCGCAACGCCAAAGTACTTGGCCAGGGTTTGACGGCTCTCGTCGTATTCCGGATAACGCGTTAGCATCTCGGCATTCAGGGCGCGCTGTAGCGCGCGGACAACCTGCGGGGGACAGCCGACCGTATTCTCGTTGAAGTCAAGCCGGATTTTGCCGCCGCGGCCTTCCAGCGGTGGACGATACTTTTGCAGGCGCTCGACGGACTTGCGGGGTCGGATCATGGCTCCTGGAACCTCGCTTCCACGGAATAAGCATGGGCGCGGAGACCCTCCGCGTGGGCCAGCGTCGCAATGGTGCGTCGTAGGTCCGAAAGACCTTGGCGGCTGAGCCGCTGCACGGAGATAGTCTTCATGAAATCCGCGGCGCTCAGCCCGCCACGCAGCCGGGCCGCACCCCCGGTAGGAAGAATGTGATTCGTGCCGGAGGCGTAGTCGCCAGCGGCAACCGGACTGTAGGAACCCAGGAAGACCGAGCCCGCCGATCGGACCTGATCGAGCAGTGCTGTCGCTCCCTCCAAAAGCGTCAGATGCTCAGGGGCCAGCCGGTTAACGAGCTCGACGGCTTCCGCGAGATCCCGGGTAAGGATGATGCCTCCCTGGCGGGCCAGCGACTTCTCCGCTACGGGCACGCCAAGCCTCCGCAGGATTTCGGCCACGGAGGCTTGCACCCGCAGCGCCAGACGGCGCGAGGGCGTGATGAGCAAGGCAACGGCGTCCGGATCGTGTTCGGCCTGGGCCACCAGATCGGCGGCGATCCACGCGGGGTTCCCGCGCGACCCAACTACGACCAATTCCGAAGGGCCGGCGACAAAGTCAATGCCGCACTCGCCCGCCACCAGCTTCTTCGCGGCGGCCACGTAGCGGTTCCCGGGGCCGACAATCTTATCCACGCGCGGAACGCTCTCCGTCCCGTAAGCGAAGGCGGCGACGGCATAAGCACCACCCAGCCGGAAGATTTTCCTGATGCCGAGCATGTGCGCAGCAACCAGGATGGCCGGGGCGGGCCGCGGCGATGTGATCAGGACCTCCTGGACGCCCGCTACCTGCGCAGGGATAACACTCATCAAAACGGTGGAGGGCAGCGGGAAGCGGCCACCCGGAATGTAGCACACCACGCGATCCAGGGGGCGAACCACCTGCCCCACGCGCACCCCGGCGTGCGTGGTGCACTGCCAGGGGTGAGGCAATTGGCGACACACCGCCGCCCGGATATTCTCCGCCGCCACGCGCAAGGCAGCTACGAAACCTCGCGGCACTTCCCGGCAGGCGCGCTGAACCTCCGGACGGGTGACGGTGAAGCCCGCCTTTCGGAGGTCGAGCCGGTCGAATTGCCGCGCGTAGCGGAGCAGCGCGCGATCTCCATTCCCGCGGACGTCCTTCAGGATGCGCCGGACCACCACCTCAGCTTCCGCCAAGCTGGCTTGTCGCGCCTGGAGCAGGCGAACGAGGGAGTTCTGATCGGTGCTGCGAATAATTCGGAGCATCACACCAATCTTGCGGCTAGGGACTGGGGGCTGGGGGCTAGGGGCTGCGCAAGACCTGAGCAAGGTAGCCCTTCGCTCGTCACGATTGAGTGGTCGATCCTGAATCCTGACTCCTAGCCCTGTTCTTCACATCACAATCTTGTTCAGCGGGTACTCGACGATCCCCTGCGCGTTGGCCGCTTTGAGACGCGGGATGATCTCTCGCACGGTCTTCTCTTCAATCACCGTATTGACGGCCACCCATTCCGGGTCGCTCAGGTTGGAAACTGTAGGCTGCTTCAGAGCGGGCAGCACCGCGAGCACTCTTTCCAAATCCGCGCGCCGGACATTGAGCATCAGACCGACGCGCCCGGCAGCCTCGATCGCTCCCTGGAGCAGCATCACAATCGTCTCCACCTTTTGCCGCTTCCAGCCATCATCCCAGGAGGCCGTGTTGGCAATGAACTTGGTGTTGGATTCCAGCACCGTTTCCACGATGCGCAAGCCGTTGGCGCGCAGCGAGGAGCCCGTTTCCGTAACCTCCACAATCGCGTCGGCCAGCACGGGAGGCTTGACTTCCGTGGCGCCCCAGGAGAACTCCACCTTGGCTTTGACCCCGTTTCGGGCGAGATACCTCTCCGTAACCTTGACGAGTTCCGTGGCGATGATTTTCCCCTGGAGTTCCCTTACGCTTTGGAAAGGCGATGTTTCCGGAACCGCCAGTACCCACCGCACTTTCCCGAAGGTCTGCTTGGCATACACCAGGTCCGCAACTTCCACCACCTGGGCCTCATTCTCGAGGATCCAGTCTTTCCCCGTCAGACCCACGTCGAGAATCCCGTCCTCGACGTACCGGGCCATCTCCTGGGCCCGGATCAGCATGCACTCGATCTCGTCGTCATCGATCGCAGGAAAGTACGACCGCGGATTGACGGTGATCTCGTAGCCAGCGCGACGAAAGAGTTGGAGCGAAGCCTCCTGAAGGCTTCCCTTGGGCAGTCCTAACTTCAATCGGTTCACGTCAGGCTCTCCTGTTCGCCGTCGCCGTAAACCCTGGCCGGATCAAATTCGCGTTCCAAGATAATCTCCTCACCTGCAAGGGTCAGTTTCCGGAAAAAGCAGGACTTGTACCCCAGGTGGCAACAGCCCGGACCCGTCAGGTCAACCTGAATGAGCAACGCGTCGTGGTCACAGTCCACGCGGACTTCCCGGACCCTGAGCCGGTGACCGGAGGTCTCACCCTTGGTCCAGAGCTTTTGCCTTGCCCGGCTGAAAAAGGTTACGTACCCGAACTTGAGAGTTCGCTGGTATGCTTCCGCGTTCACGTAGCCCAGCATCAATACCTTGCCGCTGTGGCGGTCCTGGATGATGGCGGGAATCAAGCCATCCTGGTATTTCAGCTCCATAGGTTCACCTTCCTGCATAGTAGCCCGGAGTTCTCTCTTAGCCCCGTGGCTTTTGGTTCGCCAATCGCATGCTTTGTTCTTGTAGCGCAGACCTGTTTTCCAGGTCCGCGGCTTGTCTCCCGAGTTCTTGTAGCGCGGACCTGTTTTCAAGCTCCGCGGCTTGTCTCCCGAGTGGCGTCAAACAGCCGCAGACCCGCAGGACCCGCCCGCCATTAAGATCGGCGGACCTTCGGCCGCGGCGGGCGCTGACTCCGCCCTGTACCGTACGGTGCAGGGCTCTGCGGCTTGTCGCGCTCTCGGACCTTGCATTATGTATTTCGGCATTTCCACCCCGGATCCGCAGACCCTGAACAGCGGGTCTGGGCTACCAAGACCCGGCGCTCCGTCGCTCCAATAAAGTGCTGAAAAATGCCAGTAGAGGCGCCCCCGCAGAGCGGGACGGCAGCCCGCCTGCGGGAGAACCCGTCAGCCGACGGGTTCGACTCCCTCGGGAGGGTTCTGGGTATTTTTCGGCACCCTACTCAAATGAAAAAGCCCGCTGCCTTCTTCTTCGTCAGCGGGCTCTCCGTTTCCCCAACTTTGCCTGCGGCTTACGCAGACGCCCACTGACACGCCACCCTGAAGCTGAAGTGGTGATGGTGATGTGCCAGTGCATACAACATGAAATCACAGCCTACAACGTGCCGCCAAATCTGTCAACGGAGATTTGCATGGTCTCTTGACAGTGGGCTGATAATTCATCCCAGGAGAGGTACTTGGTGCTTCTCACTTACGTCAGGAGCGCAGAATCATGGCAGCTTCCCAAAAGCTTGGCTATGCAGTGGTGGGCTTGGGCAGTTTTGCGGAACGGGCGGTGTTGCCCGCTTTTCGACACAGCCGGAAGGCTAAGCTGGTCGCCCTAGTCAGCGGGGACGAGCGCAAGGCCAGGCGCTTGGCCGCGAAGTTCGGCGCCAGCGACTATTACAACTATGAGGACTACGCGCGCTGCTTGAGCCATCCCCAGGTCGAAGCCGTCTATATCGCCACCCACAATGCCGGCCACTGTCCCTATACCCTGCGCACAGCCGCGGCGGGAAGACACGTGCTGTGCGAAAAGCCCATGGCCAACACAGTCGAGGAATGCCAGCAGATGATCGACGCCTGTCGGGCGAACCGCGTCCAATTGATGATTGCCTACCGGAAGTACTTTGAGCCGGCGAGCCGCGAACTGAGGAAGCTCGTGACGAGCGGGAGGCTTGGGCGACTGAAGCTCATCCACTCCGCCTTTACGATTCTCCTCCGCCGGAGTGGCAAGCCCATTCACTGGCACTTCAATCGCAACCTGGCGGGCGGAGGGGCGCTCGTGGATGTCGGCGTCTATTGCGTAAGCACGGTGCGCTGGCTCACGGGCAAGGAACCCGTCGAGGCTGCAGCTTACCAGTGGACCGTCGATCCCGAGCGGTTCAGCGAGGTGGAGGAGAATATAGCCTTCCGGCTGAATTTCCCCGACGGGCTGGTGCTCCAGGCGACGGCGAGCTTCGGCTTGGCCCAGGCGTCTTTCCTGCACGTGCATGGCGAGCAGGGCTGGGCGGCGCTGGACCCCGCCTACGCTTTCAATGAGGAGCGCCGGCTGTTTGGCAAGCTAGGCGGCCGGTGGTTCGAGAAGAAGTACAAGGTGATGGATGAAGTCGTCCTGGAGCTCGATGCTTTCGCCGACTGCGTTCGCCGCAAGCGCGAGCCCGAACCTAACGGCAGCCAGGGCCTTCGAGATGTGGCCGTCATGCAGGCCATCTACCGCTCGGCCCGCGAGGGCCACCCAGTGCCGGTGCTCTACCCGCGGTGATCGGGGTTGGATCATCGGTTCATCGGGACATCCGTCAGCTGACGGATCGGGACAATGATGATTGCCTTTGTCCTCAGGGGTTCTTCCGATGATTCAATGACCAGATGGCTCGATGGCTCGATCCTTCATCTGACGGATGCCCCCATGAGCGGCACGTGGCAAGCGAGCACTCCCCTTCAGTCGAAGGGCGCGGAACGCGCACGCTGACTCTCTGGAGTGCGGCGGCTTGCCGCCGCTTTCCTCGTGGCGTCAGCAAGCTGGCGCCCATAAAGCGGGAGCAAGCTCCCGCACTCCAAAGCGGGAACTTGCTCCCGGTTTAGGGTTTGGCCCTTTCATTCGCAACTGCAAAAACTTGTCCCCGCTCTGCTGCTACCGTAGGCCGGCTGGCGCAGGGGCTGGCTCTCGAGCGTCTGGGATTTCCCGAAGGGACTTTCCAGCCACGGGTGTTTGGCGGGCGTATAGGCTCGGGTATCATGCCCTTCTATCGACGGCACTACCATCCCCAGCAACTGTGGTTCATTACCACAAGCACGTATTTAGGACTGCACAATACGGTGACACGCTGCGCCGTAGCGTCGGTGCCCTCACCGGCGTTTCTCGGGAATGCCGTCCAGGCTGCAGTCTGTTCCATTCAGATCGATTTCCTCCGTTGATCGGCGCAAAGCTTACGGCGCAAAAGGTCACGTCGTCCCTGCGCGCAGGCGCTCAGAAGGGTGCGCGGTCGAGCGAAACAATGAACTGAATGCCTTCCACATGCTTCGCGTGAGGAGCGGGTGGCAGCCTGATGCCGAATGTTCACTCGGGGTACGGCGCACCGCATACCCACATTCTGGAAGTTGCACCCTATTACGCCCGTCTGGACAGCGAGATTACGGACGGCTCCTTCGTTATGCAGGATGGGTTAAACTCTTGTTCCGGATCGCCCTGGCCTCGGTATCGTCCTGACCGAAGAGATCAAGAATTGCTGACCGCTGGTGCTCGGGAGCGGCGAGTTCAACAGCGTTCCGGGAAAAGTGCTGGCGGGCTGAGTGATGAGGTGGTGAAGTAAAGAGAGTAAAGGGAGGTACAGCTTGTTATGCTCAACCGACGTGAGTTTCTGGGTGCAGGCATCGGAGCAGCGCTGGTTTCCGGCGCCCCGACGGGGTCTTTCCTTCTATCAGTCCTGGTAGATTTCGTCGACGACGCGGAGAGTGGCGTGTATACACCACGACGCGTGGACACGATGATGCGCCTCTTCCGCGAGATGGGCATCCGCCGTGTCTACTGGATCCACTACGGCGACGAAAGCGTGGAGGGCTTTTGGCGTCCCTACGGCAGCCCGGGCGAGCAGAACAGGCTGCACACGATCCACGCCCTGGGCCAGCCGATCCGCGTGGCCGTGGAGGCGGCGCGCCGCCATGCCCTGGAAATCTACGGGTACTTCAAGCCGTATGAGACAGGCATCTCAATGATCTTTCCAGAAGGCTCACCCGAAGCGTTGCAGTACGGCAAGCTGCCACATCTGGGCGCCTCGCTCCCCTGTCTGATGCGGCTGGTGCGGGAGCATCCCGAATGGCGCATCCAGCGCCGCCGTGACGACCTGCCGCCGGACGTCGCCCGCATTCCCGTCTGCGAGATCCGCCTGTACGGCCGCACGGCTGCCGCCACGCGAATCAGCAAGACGAATCTCCAGATCTGGACCAGTGAGCGCAACTATCGCTACCAGCGCAAGCCGGCAGAGTTTTCGTTTTCCAGCGCCGTGGAGCCGGCACCGCACGACTTCGTCGACCTCGAAGGGAAAAGGCTCGCCGTGCGTGGTGACCCGGTGCGGGTCTTGAAGCTGGCCGGGCTTCACCTCACCGACCGGCATATTCTGCTGACGACCGACTTCGATCAGGGGGCCAGCGACTTCGAGTTGAGCGCCGTCGACATGCTGCAGGCCTTTGGCCCCGACGGCCGGCGCATCGCCATATCCGTTGGCGCCGGCGGAGCCGTCTACGGGAGCAGCTCCGTTTGGTGCCGGGACAAGCTCGACTTCCGCAATTGGGGCATCGAGTTCGACAACGGGTTTGGCCGGGCGCTAGTGAAGCTGGATTTGCCGAACAGCACGGGAAAGCTGGGCTACGTGGCCTTTGTTCGGGGGCGGAATGAATACCTGCCGGCGGCGCCTTGTGAGTGCTATCCAGAAGTGCAGAAATTTTGGCTCGAACAGTTGCGCGCGTGCCTCGACGCCGGCGTGGACGGGATCGACTTCCGCATTGAGAACCACTGCACCCACACTGACGATCCGTTCAGCTACGGCTTCAACGACATCGTGTTGGAGGCATACCAACGCCGCTACGGCCAGGGCAGCGTCGACCGCGAGTTGTTGGCGCGTATCCGAGGGGAACGCTATACGGCCTTTCTGCGCGAAGCCAGCCGGATGATCCGCGCCCGGGGAAAGAAGATGCAACTGCATCTCAACGTCGAGTTCTTGCGTCCCGATCCCCGGCCTTCCCGCTACCTGGCCTATCCGTGGAACGTAGAGTTCGACTGGCGCGGCTGGCTGCGGGAGGGCCTGGCCGATGAGGCGACGCTGCGCACGTTCCAGTACACGCCCGAGTTCGTGCTGAACGACGGCTTCTCCCAGGAGATAATCGCAGAGTGCCAGAGGCGCTCCATCCCGCTGCACTATAACCGTTACGTCGGCGTGCCGGGCCGCCCGGCGTCCGCGTTCGTTGCCGACCTGGAGCGCATCCGGCGCGACGGCCGCTTCCGCGGCTTCATCGTCTACGAGTCTGCCAACTTTCTGGTGCCGGACGGCGGCGACGGGCTGCTGCCCAAATACGGCATTTACGAAGGGGTGCGGGACAAGGCCAAAGAGCTCGGCCTTTCGTAGAAGGGAGTAGGTAAAGGCGCAAGAGAAGATGCGATGCGCGCAGGGAGATGCTTCGGTCGCGCTCGGCGTGACAAGGTGCAGGGCGGCGGGCGCCGCCTGCTCAGCGGGGCGTTGAGGCTTGGCAGGGTCAGGAAGCGGCAGTGTTCAATGGGGAAGTCGCATCAGCCGGCACGTGCGGATCGAGCGCGGAGCTCTTCGGCCGGGACCTAAATCTCATTTTCAGTGCTTGATAGATCACATGGAGGATGGGGCCGCGATTCTCCAAGAGAAGCCGCACCCACTGCCTCGGTTTCATCTGAGGGAAATAGATTCCGCGGAAAGCCAGACGACCGAGCAGGTGGATGACGCGATCCGCGAAGGACTTCGTTTCCAGCCACCTCATGGCAGAGGCGTTGGCGGCCGGATTGTAGGACGACTCCCAGGCTTGTCTCACCTCTGCCTCCGCCTTCTCGGGGGAAATCCCCAGGGGCGAGAAGTCCATGGTGAAAGGCCTGAACTCCAGCCAGTGTTTCGGTCGGGTGAGCCGACCCGACGAAGCCAACCGGTCGTAGAGCGGCGTCGAGGGGTAAGGAGTCAGCAGACCAAACACCGGCAGCCCGGGCGGCCAGGCACGAATCACCTCGAGGGTGCGCTGGGCAACACCCGGGTGGTCGCTGTCCAACCCGAAAATGAAGGAGGTAATGGCATAAAGGCTGTGCCTTGCCAAGCGTTCCAGAACCGCCGCATATTCACCCGGCTTGTTAAACCCCTTGCTCACGCTCTTGAGGCCCTCCGGGTCAATTGACTCGAGGCCGATGAAGATCCACTTGCCGCCGCTTTGGGCGATCAGGGAAACCAGTTCCTCGTCCCGCAGCAGGTTGATGCTGATTTGGGCAACCCAGGGGACTTGAGCATGGTGAGCGATGATCTCCCGCAGCAAAGACTTGGTACGCTTCGGATTGATGGCGAAGTTGTCGTCGATGAAAAAGACCGCAATCTTTCCTTTTTGCCGCTTCTCCAGGGACTTCAGCATCAACAGTTCGTTGACGATGCTTTCATTCGAGCGGAAGCGAATCGCATCGCCGAAGAAGCCCGTCACGGTGCAGAAATCACAACCGTAGGGGCAGCCACGGCCGGTTTCAATCGGAAGGAGGTGAAAAGTCTGCCAGGTCATGCCGACGAGTGACAGGATGCGCCGCGCGAGCTTGGGGAAGTGCCTGATCAAGTTGAACTGGTTAAGGTCCATGCGGTCCCAGGGAATCACCGGATAGTCAGCCAGTGAAGGCTTGACCTCCTTACCGGCAGCGTCGAGAGGGGCATAGATTTCTTTCAGCGCGCCCCGGTTGGCATCCGCAACGATGGTCGGCCAAGTCTGGTCGGCCTCCCCCAAGGCCACCGAGTCGGCGTGGCGAGGCCCGCCGTCGCGCCCCAGCGCTTCGTCGGGCACCTCCGTAACATGAGGGCCTCCCATCACCACCGGAACGCCCACCGCGCGTACCGCGTCCGCCATCTGGTAGGCCTTCGCCACCATGCGCGTCATGGCCCCGATCCCGACCAAGCCTACGTGGTTTTCTTGGACGTAATGGACGAGTTCCTTCTCGTTCATCGGCTGCGCGTTGCCATCTACAAGCAACACGTCATGGCCAGCAGGTGTGAGCGACTGGAGAAGAAACATCCAGAGATGTGGCATGTAGTTGTGAGCTAGACCGTTGTCCGGATTGTAAAGAAGGATGTTCACGGAAACTGGAGCGTATTATATAACAAATTGACTGGAAGCCCAGACTTCTTAATTGCGTCACGCCTAAAGGCGTGCCCTGACGCGGATGGCGGATTATCACCGAGATTCTGAAGCCGTGCCCTGACGAGTGTGTGCCATGGGCCACATTCATCTGAAACGTGCGGCCAGCTAGCTGCGCGAGGGCGAGCAGCGCAAAAATTCACAGGATCATGACAACTTATCCCTATGAAGCGGATACAATGACAATCAGCCGCACGTGCGCCCCGAATCTGCATAATTTTACAACAGTTTAGCCCTTCCGAACCTTTGCTTTTTGGCCAAGCGAATGCTCCCCCGTTGACTCCGTATCGTCACGACGCGGGCAAGGAGTCCGAAAAATGACTGAATATATTCTGCCTTACAATGACGAGCTTGGGTTCACGAACATCCTGCTGAGCGCGCTGGGCGGTGACGGCGCCAACATGGCGGCCAAGCTCCTGTTCAAGATCGCCGTCGAAAAGATGAACCTCGATGGCGGTTACGACGCCAGGTATGGCAGCGAGAAGACCGGCACGCCCACGGATGTTTCCATTCGGCTCTGCAAGCTGGGCACGCCGGTTCGGGAGAGCGGCCCGTCGCGCAAGCCGCACGTGCTGAGCATCTTCCGCGAGAAACTAGTTGAGTCGCAGGGTCTAGTGCGAGGTCTCCAGGCGAAGGCGACGGTGATGGTGAACACGACCCGGTCGCCCCAGGAAATCCGCGCAGCGCTGAAGCTGCATAGCGGCAAGATCCTGACGCTGGATGCCACGGGCATCGCGCTGGCGACCAAGTCCCGCCTGAACATGCCGATGCTGGCGGTGCTGTGCGACCAGTTGGGATTTCTCCCGGAAGTGGTGAAGAAGGCAATTACCGAGCAGTGGCCCCGCGCTCAAGCCGCCAACCTCGCCGCCTTCGATCAGGCGGTGGGTCAGGCCACGAGCGAATCGTTCGAGCCCCGCCCGGAGTACCCCCTCCAGGAGCCTGCGCCGATAGTGTCACCGATCGGCTATGCCAACATGCTCAACGGCGGCACCATCGACGCTTTGACACACATCCTGGTTCCCCCGCCGGGCGCGGCGCCCTTAGGGCGCGTGCCAGTGTTCACGCTCGAGCTTTGCTCGCACTGCGGGCTGTGCCTGGCACCCTGTCCGGAGCCGGGAGCGATTGTGTGGAAAGACAAGAAGATGGTCGCCATCAACCCTGTGTACTGCAAAGGCTGCATGCAGTGTGTGGAGATCTGCCCCACGACCAAGCGCGGCAAGGCGCTGATGGAGCCGGCGGTGGTGACAGTGTGAGAAAAGCAGGGAGTAGGAAGTAGGAAACAGGGAGTAGGGAAAAGCCAACATCCAACCGGGAAGAGCGAGCAAGTAGGGAGCAGATACCAGGCATGCACTTGCTAGTTTCGATTTTCCAGTTTCGAGTTTCCGATTTCGGGTTTCGATTTCCGAGCTCCCAGTTTCTGGTTTCTCGGACCGGCAGGAAGGGCCGAAGTTTGGACGAGACGTGAGGTGAATGGCAATGCTTGAACAACAGACCATCATTTCGAGCGGCAACGAAGCCGCCGCGCACGCCATTATTGACATCGGGTATGACGGGGAAGGGTACTACCCTATTACGCCTTCTTCGGAGGTAGGTGAATACGTTAACCGCGCCTATGCCCAGGGCGAAATCGATCTCAGTTTCGTCGTGGGCACGTCGGAGCTGGCGGCGATTTCCACCGTGGCCGGCATGGCCATCGCTGGCGGCCGCGCCGTTGACGTGACCTCCTCCCAGGGACTCATGTTGAAGGCGGAAGAGTTGCCGGCCATTGCGGGACTCGGCCTCCCGGTCATCCTGAACCTTGCCACGCGCGAGATCAATGCTCCCCTGAACATCAAGAACGGCCACTCGGACCTGGCGGCCACGCTCGGCTGGGGCTGGCTCACCTTCTGTGCGCCCACGGTGCAGGCGGTCTACGATCTGAACATCATCGCGCTGAAGATCGCAGAGGCGGTAAGCCTGCCCGCGCTTATCGCTTACGACGGCTTCCACACCAGCCACGCCAATCGCCGCATCAAGGTCTTCAAGGACCGCCAGGCGGTGCGCGAGTTTGTGGGGCCCGAACCACCCCAGCGGCTCTCGATTCTCGACGTCCGGCACCCGTACACCTTCGGGCCGTACATGAACGACGACTTGATCAACACCAAGGTGCAGTTGGAGCAGAAAATGGAGAAGACACTCAAGCTGCTCCCGCAGATCTTCGAGGAGTATGCCCAACTGAGCGGCCGGCGCTACAGCTTCCTGGACGTTTACGGCGACCCTGACGCGCCGGTGGCGCTGTTCGCCCTGAACACGGCAGCGGAAGCCTCGAAAGTGGCGGTGGACCGCCTGCGTCAGGAGGGGAAGCGCGTCAAGCTGGTTGCGCCTACCGTCCTGCGTCCCTGGCCCGCGGATGCCATCTTACAGGCCCTGGTTCCCGCGGAGCGCATTTTGGTGGCGGAGCGCGTTTCGCAATACGGCGCGGGGAATTACCTCTGCAATGAAATTGGCGCCGTGCTCCAGCGGGGCGGCAACAACAACCTGATCCTGAGCCGGACTTACGGCATCGGTGGGCTCAACTTCTATCCCGAGGATGCCGAGTACCTCTTTCGCTTGGCGCTCAACTTCCCGAACGTCCCGGAACACGAGAAGCGCTGGAAAGGCTACTACCAAGCCTGGGCCGGGGAGAAGGATTACAAGCCTCAGCCGAAAGTCACCGCCCTGACCAAGGAAGAGACCACGCGCAATGAGGGCAAGGAGAAGATCGACCTCAAAGAGCTTGCCGACATGCCGCACCGCATCGAAAAGCACGGCAGCTGCCCGGGTTGTGGAACCTTCGCAAACCTGGACTTGTTCCTGCGCGGCATCGATGGCCATGTGGTGCTGCTCTTCAACACAGGTTGCGGCATGGTAGTGACGACGGGCTACCCCAATACCAGCTTCCGGGTGCCTTACTTTCACAACCTGTTCCACAATGGCACGTCCACAGCCAGCGGCGTCATCGAAATGTATCGGCGCTTCCGCCGCCAGGGCAAGCTGAACGACGAGATCACCTTCATCGTAGTGACGGGCGACGGCGGCGACGATATCGGCATGGACCAGGTCATTGGCGCAGCGCTTCGCAACGACCCCATGATCGTGCTGGAGTACGACAACAAGGGGTATATGAACACCGGAGGCCAACTGTGCTACACGGGCCTCCTGGGCCAGCGGTTCACCAACGCCAACCTCGGCCCGAAGCAGAAGGGCAAGCTCCAGCATCATAAAGACATCGTTGAGATCCTGCGCGGGACGTATGCCCCGTATCTTTTTAACGCCGGGGTCTCCAACTACCGCGACCTGATCGCCAAGGCCCGCAAGTCCCAGAAGATGGTTCGCGAGGGGAACTTCGTTTTCGGCCGGTTCTTCTCTCCTTGCCCGCTGAACTGGGGCGCGGACCCCAAGACGGGCTTCAAGATCGTAGACAAGGCCGTGAAGAGCTGCCTCTTCCCGCTGTACGAGGTCGAACACGGGAAGACCAAGCTGAACTACAACCCGGAAAAAGCCGGGCAGAAGATCCCCGTAAAGGAGTTGTTTGCCAGCATGGGCACTGCCTTCGCGCATCTGGCCAGCGAGCCGTTCGCGCCCATCGCGGAGGAAATACAGAAAGAGGTGGACCGCCGCTGGAAACGCCTGCTGGAGATGGACACAAACCCAGCCTTATAAGGCAGCGTGCGGCTCGCTGTGCCGAGGCAGGCACAGGCGACCAAAATCAAATTGGCAAAGGGGCGGCCCGCGGGCGCGGGTCGCCCCTTTCTTTTCTTGCCCCAATGATCAGCCCGGGCCGCCACCCAGGGAAATTTTTCTACTCCCCGGCAATTTTGCTACGCCTGATCAGCCCTCAGTAAGCCACGACATCCACTATCTAGCCAACCATCAGTCGCTTAGCGGCCTCCTGCCCTGGCAACTCGATTGCTTGGACCAGTCTTGCCTTCGTCTGCAAGGCAACTTGAGTACTGAGGGAGAGGGATCATGCCAGAGGAACAAGTTCACGATCCAGCCGAGCAACAAGTTCAGGAACCAGCCTCGGCCCAGTCTCTGCCATCCAATCTTGGGTTGAAGGTCGCAGCGATCTTGCTCGTCGTCGCTGCAGGCATCAGTTCCACTTATGCCTGGCTCGAGCACCGCTCCGTCCAGCAACAGGCTGCCAGCCACGATGAGCTGAAAGCTTCCCTGAGCCAGGCACGCAGCCAGATCGATGGCCTGACCGCCAAACTCAACGCCCTGAATACCGTCCCGGCGCTTGCCCCGACTGAGGCTCCGGCCTCAGCGACGGCGTCGCCCACACCCGAGAGCGCTCGCCCGCGCGCGGTGAAGCATGCGAGCCAGAAGCGCCAGCGTGTGCAGGCTACCGAGGACCCGCGCTGGAAGCAAGTCGAGGCGGAGCTGGCTGAGCACCAAAAGCAAATCAACGAGCACCAGAAGGAAATCCAGTCAACGCAGGAAAGCGTTCAGAACACCCGCACTGAACTCGAAGGGAGTCTGAAATCGACACGCGACGAATTGAGCGGATCGATTGCCAAGACCCACGACGAGCTTGTGGCGCTGGAGAAGAAGGGAGAGCGCAACTACTACGAGTTCGATCTTCTGAAATCCAAGCATTTCCAGATGGCGGGACCAATCGGCATCTCGTTGCGCAAAGCCAACACTAAGCGGGAGTACTGCGACCTGGAGATGATCGTCAACGACAACCAGCTTGCCAAGAAGCACGTGAACCTCTACGAGCCAGTGCTGTTCTACCCGGAAGGGTACTCACAACCCCTGGAGCTGGTCATCAATCAGATCGGGAAGAACGCCGTCCACGGCTACGTTAGCGAGCCCAAGTACAAGCCGGCTGAACTTGCAACCAATCGCGGGCAGCCGGCCCAGTCCGCCTCCTCTTCGCAAGGAGAAACTTCCAAGACCGCAGTCAACCTTCAACGGCGCGCGAAGCCTCAGCAATGAGAGGAATCAATCCAGTCAGGGCTTCCTGAGAGGGTTGCGATGGTGGACATCATGAACGAGAGTGCGCCCAAAAGTTTAGGACGGGAAGACAACCCTCCAGCCTGGGCGAGAATGCCAGCGACCTGGTCGCCGAGCCAGCCCCGGCGCCCCGTAGTCGTTCTGCCCCTCGCAGCTCGATTGGTGCTGGACGGAAAAAGTTAGCAAGCCGCCCAATTTTCGCAAAGTCAGGAGTCAAACATGGTGAAGAAGTTCTTCACAGCGACTTTAGCATTGAGCCTGATTCTGCCTGAAGTTCTGTTAGCCCAGCAAGCGACGGCTCGCGTGGCTGCGACGAATCCACCCGCCGCTGCGGCGGCAGCGAGTTCACCGCAGAGTTCTGCGGACGGCCAGAATCCCCAAAGCGTGCGGCCGCAGTCCACTGCACGGCGGCGCTCTTACCAGCGTGAAGTTCAGCCTCGCCGCCGCGCTCGAATTTCCAAAAGCGAAGTGGCATTCATGGCCGCCATTGCCGGAACCTCGATGGGCGTGGGCGCGCTCGCCGGAGGTGGCACGGGCCTGGCGATTGGCGCTATCGTCGGTGGCTGGGGAGCCTATCTGGGCCATCGGGTCTGGAATTGGGTGAAGTAGACACAAACGCGCTAGCGCGGATTATTGATGAAGCACCCGGGGCCAACAGCGGATACCCCATTCACGCATAATCCGCGCTAGGGGAGCAACCCCGAACGTCGCGTCCGCGTCCAAAAAGCAAGTCGCTGGTCATGAGTTCAGGCTACAAGTGGCGGGCACTTTGAGGAGGAATAATAGTATGTCTAAGCATGTATCTCGCTTCCACGTATCTCTGGTCTTGTTTGCGGGGTTGGTGCTGACGCTGGCGGTGCTCATAAGCTGTGGCGGCACGACCAGTTCCCCGCCCAGCCAAGTGTCCACTACGGGCACGGTCACGACGAGCATTGGTGACCCTCCCACCTGTTCTTTAAGCACCAGCCAGGTTTGGGTGACCATCACCAAGGTCACCGCCCACATTAACGGTGATGCAGGACCAAGTGACAGCGGCTGGCAAACGCTGGTCGATCTGACGAGCGGCCCCAAGCAGATTGACCTGATGAGTCTTGCCCAGAGCGGGCCCAGTTGCCTGCTGAAGATACTCGGTTCGACGACGGGCCTGCCCCCGGGCAACTACCAGCAAATCCGCGTATATCTCCTGGCCAACGACGCGACCGGGATTACCATCAGCTCCGATGGCGGCACGAATCAATGTGGCACCAGCAATAGTGCTGGTCCCTTCAACTGCGTGGTGCCACAGGGCGGGTCGGCGGAGACGCTGCTGTTGAGCAGCGAGGCGCAGACGGGCATCAAGATTCCGCCCGGGCAGATTGGAGGCGGCGGCATCAACCTCCAGGTGAGTCAGTCCGCCGATATCAGCATCAACTTCATGGCCTGTGAGTCCATCGTCCGGCAAGGCAACGGCCAGTTTCGACTCAAGCCCACCCTCCACGCTAACGAGGTCTCCCTAAATACCAATACCCTCAGCGGGCGCGTAGTGGACGCCAATACACACACCCCTATTCCGAACGCCGTTGTCCTGCTCGAGCAGGCTTCCCAGAACTGCGTCTCCAACCCGTGCCCGGCGATTGTCCCGGGCGGGCAAATCGACGACGTTAAAGAAGCGGGGGTTACTGATGTGGGTGGCAATTTCTTCTTCTGCCCGCTGGGGCAGGGCCAGCAATTCGACGTGGTGATCGCCGCAACGACTATGAACCAGGGGGTGCCGACGACGTATAACGCCACGGTAACTCGGGTGGTGCCGGTGGGAACCAACCTGGGTGACGTCGGCTTGGTGCCGGAGTCCACCACTGTCGGCATGTCAACGGTGCCCAGTTCCCCGGCCACCATCACCGGGCAGATCACCACCACGAGCGGTTCTGCATCTCCTTTCGCTGCGGGCCAAGAAACCGCTGGTGTCGTCACGCTCACCGCTCTCCAAACCACCGGCGGGTCCAGCCCCGTGTTCGTGATAGTCCCCATCTTTGATGTCGGTACGGCGCTCACTGTAACTACCGTGTCCGGCACCACCAATGCCCCGTGCCCAACAGGCACGGATTGTGTGAACTACACCTTGAACGTGCCAGGAAGCAACCCGCAAGTGGGAACGTACTCCTCCTCGGGTACGAACTACACCCCCCCGGCCGCCAACCCGGCTGTGTACTGGGTCTGGGCGCAGGGGTTCGATCCCACAACTCCTACCTCCTCCGACTGCAATCCTTCCAGCCAGCCAGCAACGTTCGACACAAGCACGCAAATAACGGTGACCCCCGGCAGCAATCCCGCACACGATATCTCTTTCGCGAGCTGCACGGCAGGCCGCTAGTGGGGTAGAGTCCGGGCCCGGTGGTAGTGCTATCGGGCCCGGAAGCGCAAGCCGAAGCTCGCACAGGGCCCAACTCGACAACCGCGTCGTCACTCCTGCCGATTGGCACGAGGGTTGCTAAATCCGGAGCGGGAGTCAGGCTTTCTCTCAGCGACGAAGTGTCTGACTTTTCCCCGGAGGGTTAGCCATGAATGCTTACGTGGTGCTCTTCTCTGTCTGGGGTTTGGTCACCCTCGTGTTCATTGTCCTGCTCGTTTACCGTTCCCGGCTCACCAGCCAGGAAAGTGACTGGATTGACTTGACCGATGATGAGCGCGAAGAGCGCGCTATCCAAGCCCAAACCATCATCGAGATGAAGACCCAGAAACTGACTTTTCCCATTCGAGCCCTCGGCACAGTATCCCTTGTATTGCTTCTGGTGATTGCGGGTTATTGGGTTTACATGGGAATTATGACCCCGCCTCCGGTTCCGTAGTAGAGGAGCGCGCCGCCACCTGGCTCAGACGAGAGGTGCAGACCCGCGACAAGGTGGGTCTATCTTGCGCTCCTCAGGGCACTAGGGAGTCGGTACACCCCGCCCCGAAACAGCGTCGGACGCTTAAGGGGAGTGTGGCGCAAGCCCATTGACTGCGGGACCGGAGGCAGGTGGCATGGACAAAATCCCCCCGGCGGCGCAACAGGTGATAGAGATACACCCCCAGGCAGAAGTTCCCACCCCGCGGCATCTCGAAGGCAACTAAGTACAGCATTTCGTTATTACGGTGACGTATTCTAACTGGGGTTCTGCGGAACCCCTCGCCCCCGGCCCCTCTCCCCCCAAGGGGGGAGGGGAGAATGCATTCAATAATTTACAGCCCTCGGTCCGTCAGTTGACGGACAGAGGGTTTCCGTCAATTGACGGATCGGCTGACGGACTTAGAATGACAGGCGGTGGGGTTTCGCTCCACGAATAACGAACGGCGGGTATTAGATCCTTTGCGGCCCTGCGACAAGCCCAGGGTCTTGAGCAGAGTCGAGGGATGAGCGCAAGCCGAACCGCGCCCAGGATGACAGGCCATTAACCGTTTGTCAGCGACCCGTTATGCTTGTCATGGAGATCAACTTTCAGGAAACGGTCAGCCTGTATGCGCTGACCACCCGGTTGATCACACGTACTTGGGGTTGAGGATGGGGATTTTGAGAGGGAGGAGAAAGTCCCGGATTACAAATGGCGTGCCGTCTCCAGGCGAGCCACCGCGCGGCGAAAAGCCTGCTGCGCGCGCTCCAGGTCAACTTGCGGATCGGAGAACCTCTGCAGACGTTCTTCGGCGCGTTTTTTCGCCCGCTCGGCCCGCTCCACGTCAATTTCTTCGGCACGCTCGGCGGACTGGACCAGCACGATCACCCGGCCGGGCAGCACCTCCGCAAAACCCCAGTTCACGACCACGAGATGTTTGATCCCGTCCCGCATGTAAACGAGCTCGCCGGGCACAAGTTCCGTCAGCAGGGGCGCATGCCCGGGCAGGATCCCCAGGTATCCGTTCTTGCCGGGTATCGTCACGGCGCTCACGGCGTCGTGCGCCACCGGCCGGTCCGGGGTGACAATATCCAGGCGCAGTTCAGTGGGAAGCAAGTCCGCCATAAAATTGCACCATTGATCCAGTGTTCCATTAACTCCTTGAACTGCCCCAGTGGTTTTGGAAATCACACAATGGGTCAATGGATCAATGAACCAATTCCTTCACGCTGCCGCTTTCAGCTTCTCCGCTTTCTCTAACGCTTCCTCAATAGTCCCGACCATGTAGAACGCCTGCTCAGGGATGTCGTCGTGCTGGCCCTCGACCAGTGCCTTGAAGCCGCGGATAGTGTCTTCCAGCTTCACGTACTTGCCCTCCAGCCCTGTAAACTGCTGCGCCACGAAGAAGGGCTGCGACAGGAAGCGCTGGATCTTGCGCGCCCGCGCCACGTTGAGCTTATCTTCTTCCGAAAGTTCATCGATGCCCAGGATGGCGATGATGTCCTGCAGGTCCTTGTACTTTTGCAGAATCGCCTTGACGGCGCGCGCCACGTTATAGTGCTCGTGGCCCACGATGCGCGGGTCCAGGATCCGCGAGGTCGACGCCAAGGGATCGACAGCCGGGTAGATGCCGATTTCGACGAGCTGGCGGGAAAGCACGCTGGTGGCGTCCAAGTGCGAGAAGGTGGTTGCGGGCGCCGGATCCGTCAGGTCGTCGGCCGGAACGTAGATGGCCTGCACCGAAGTGATCGAACCCTTCTTCGTGGACGTGATGCGTTCCTGAAGCTCGCCCATCTCCGTGGAAAGATTGGGCTGGTATCCGACCGCGGAAGGCATGCGGCCCAGCAAGGCGGATACTTCCGAGCCCGCCTGGGTAAACCGGAAAATGTTATCGATAAAGAGGAGCACATCCTGGCCTTCCACGTCGCGAAAATACTCGGCGACGGTGAGCCCGGTGAGGCCCACGCGCAAGCGGGCCCCGGGCGGTTCCGTCATCTGGCCGTAAATCAACGCGGCCTTGGACTTCTCCGGATCGCCGGGGACAATCACGCCGGATTCCGTGAATTCCAGCCAGAGGTCATTCCCCTCGCGCGTGCGCTCGCCGACGCCGGAAAAAACCGAAACGCCGCCGTGTTTCATGGCGACGTTGTTGATGAGCTCCATGATGATGACCGTCTTGCCGACGCCCGCCCCGCCGAACAGGCCCGTCTTCCCGCCCTTCAGGTAAGGCTCCAGTAAGTCGACCACTTTCAGCCCGGTCTCGAACAATTCGAGGTTGGTGTTCTGGTCTTCGAGCGCAGGAGGATAGCGATGGATGGGAAAGCGAACAGCAGAGACGATGGGGCCCAGCTTGTCCACCGACTCGCCAATCACGTTCATCACGCGGCCCAGCGTTGCCTTGCCGACGGGCACGGTGATGGGCCCACCAAGATCGACGGCCTTCATCCCGCGCACCATGCCCTCGGTGGGCTCCATCGCCACGCACTTCACGCGGCTCTCGCCCAAGTGCTGCTCGACTTCAGCAATCACATTTATGGGGCGGGGAACGTCAAACCCTTCGGAAGTGATCCGCAGGGCATTGTAAATGAGAGGCAGATAATCACCTTCAAAAGCCACCACCACCACCGGACCGATGACCTCCACGACTTTGCCGACATGAGTTTCGGGCATGTTCCTTTCCTTTCGGTAAACCACCAGAAACTGGAAACTAGAAACTGGAAACTAGAAACTGGAAACTGGCGAAAAGCGTCAGGCTGCTTGGCGCTTCATCGCGAGTGTGGAGCGAAGATATCCATTGAGCAACCTTCCCACTGAGTGGGCAAGCCGCTCCAACCTTGCGCCCTCTTCCGTCTTAAGGTATCCCTCGTCCAGGCAAGTTGTAAGGTGGTCTCTTAGTTCGTACAGCGAACCGCGAGCCTGCCTGCACAATTGGGCATTCTCCTGATATCCGAACCGGCCGAAGCCTTCAGCAATGTTGGCTGTCACAGACGTGGCGGCGCGGCGAATCTGGCCTGCGAGTCCGAACTTCTCAAAGTCCGGCAGCGTCCCTGCCAACTTGTACATTTCGTGCCGCAGATCGCGGGCAGCCTTCCATACTTCCAAGTCCTTGAAATCCTTGATGGGCGGACCTGATGTCATGAAGTCCCCCTCACCTGAGAACCATCGTGGTCTGTTTTAAGTCTCCAGTTTCCAGTTTCCAATTTCCAGTTTCCATTTCTTACAGCCCCGCTGCTCCGCTCACGACCTCGATGATCTCTTTGGTGATGGCCGCCTGGCGCACGCGGTTCAAGTGAAGCGTGAGAGAGTCAATCATTTCGGCGGCGTTATTGGTCGCCGCGTCCATGGCCGTCATGCGGGCGGCCAGTTCCGCGGCCTGGGACTCGAGCAGCGCCCGGTAAACTTCTATTTCCACGTAGCGGGGCAGCAAGGCATCAAAAATTTCTGCCCCGGGCTGCTCGTAAATGTAGTCGATCAACGCCTCACCCGGCGCAGGCTGCATCGGCTTAATGGGCAAGTACCGCTCGACCCTGAGGCGCTGCGTCAGGATGGACTTGAACTCGTTGTAGAGGAAATCGACCGCGTCCACCGTTTGCTGGGTGTAAAGGTCAATGATCTGTTTCGCGATTTCCTGCGCATGGGTAAATTGCAGCCGGCCAAAAAGGTTGACGTGCTCGGCGAAGATCTTGACCGGGCGCTTGCGAAAAAAGTCTCGTCCTTTTCTCCCCACCACAATCATGGACACCTGCTGGTCGGCCGCCTTGGCGACTTCATCGAGGTAGGCCTGCGCGGCGCGGATCAGGTTGGCGTTGAACGCTCCGCAGAGGCCTCGGTCCGCGGTAATGAGGACCAGCAGGACTTTCTCAACCGGCCGCTCGGCGAGCAACGGGTGCGCGCGCTGTTCCGTGCGCGCCGCCACGCTCGCCAGGAGCGTCAGCATCTGGTTGGCATACGGCCGCGCGTCAAAGATGCGCTCCTGCGCACGCCGTAGCCGCGCCGCCGCCACCATCTTCATCGCCCGGGTGATCTGCTGCGTGCTCTTGACCGAGCGGATGCGGCGGCGGATGTCGAGTAAGTTTGGCATTTTCCCAGGAGATTGCGAATCCGACTTCTGTCCTGTCACAGAAATTGCTTCACGAAGTCAGCCCGCCCTCCGGCGCGCTCCGTCGCCGGAGCGTTTCGCCGGCAGAGGCTCTACCCGCTGGTGTGCTCTGGAGCGTCGGCGACCTTGGCTCAGGAGGGCGGGCTGACTCCGCCAACGAGTTTCTGTGACATCAGACCCGAACCGTCCCCCCGCGCGAGCCCGTTCAGGCGGCTTTCACCTTCCGTTCCGCCAGGAACTTGGCTTTGAACTCGTCCAACATCCTGCGGATTTCCGTGCGCAGCGCGTCATCGAGCTGCTTCTTCTCCGCGATCTTCTTTCCCACCGAGGGATAGAATGTATCCATGAAATCGTAGAGCCCCTGCTCGAACAGCAGACAGTCTTCCATCTCGAGGTTATCGAGGTAGCCATTCGTGCCCGCAAAGATGATTATGGTCTGCTTCTCGACCGGCAGCGGCTTGTATTGGTCTTGCTTCAGGACTTCCGTCAGCCGTCGCCCGCGGTTGAGTTGTGCCTGGGTGGCCTTGTCCAGGTCGCCGCCGAACTGCGCGAAGGCGGCCAACTCGCGGTACTGGGCCATCTCCAGCCGCAGTGTACCCGCCACCTGCTTCATGGCCTTGATCTGAGCGTTCCCACCTACGCGCGAAACCGAAACACCCACATTGATGGCCGGGCGGATGCCGGTGTTGAAGAGGTCCGACTCCAGGTAGATCTGGCCATCCGTGATGGAAATGACGTTGGTGGGGATGTAAGCGGAAACGTCGCTCGCCTGCGTTTCGATGACCGGCAGCGCGGTGAGCGATCCATTCCCCAAAGCCTCGTTCAGTTTCGCTGCGCGTTCGAGAAGCCGCGAGTGCAGATAGAAAACGTCACCCGGATAAGCCTCGCGCCCCGGAGGCCGCCGCAGTAACAGGGAAATCTCCCGGTAGGCGACGGCGTGCTTGGAAAGGTCGTCGTAGATGCACAGGGCATGGCGGCCTCGGTCGCGGAAATACTCGCCCATGGCGCAGCCCGCGTAAGGGGAGATGTATTGCATCGGGGCGGGGTCGGAAGAACCCGCCTCCACCACGATGCAGTATTTCATGGCATCGTACTCTTCCAGCGTTTTGATGACCTGTGCAATGGTCGAGCGTTTCTGCCCGATAGCCACGTAAATACAAATCACATCCCCAGCGCGTTGGTTGATGATGGTGTCGAGGGCGATAGCCGTCTTGCCGGTCTGGCGGTCGCCGATGATCAGCTCGCGCTGGCCACGCCCGATGGGAATCATCGAGTCGATGGCTTTCAGCCCCGTCTGGAGTGGTTCGCGGACCGGCCGGCGGTCTACCACGCCCGGAGCGAGTCTCTCGATGAAGTTGTATTCATCGGTCAGGATAGGCCCTTTGCCGTCCGTGGGCCGGCCCAAAGCGTCCACCACGCGACCCACCAAGGCTTCGCCCACCGGCACCGACATGATGCGTCGGGTTCGTTTGACGGTATCGCCTTCCTTGATCTGGGTGTAATCGCCCAGCAGCACGGCGCTCACCTGGTCTTCTTCCAGATTCAGCGCCAGGCCGGCCACCTCGTGGGGCAGATCGAGCAACTCACCGGACATGACATTGTCCAGGCCGTGGATCCGCGCCACACCGTCGCCGACGGAAATGACGGAGCCCACCTCGCTGACCGTGACACTGCGGTCGAAGTGCTCAATCTGCTCCCGGATGATTTTCGTGATCTCGTCGGCTTTGATTTGTGGCATCTTCTTGCATCCCCTTGGCGAGTCCGGGCAGTCGCCTGCCCTTTCGCTGGCAGCCACGAGGGCCGCCCTGACCTTCCCTTAGCGAGTCATCAATTGTTCCCGCATGCGTTCGAGGTGGCCGCGAACAGAGCCATCGTATACGGTGCCCCCGATCTGGGCCACGAGCCCGCCGATCAACTGCCCGTCCAGGTGGAATTCCAGTTCCGCCTGCTTGCGCGTCAGCTCCTCAAACCGCGCTCGCAGCAGTTCGCGTTCCGCCTCGGAAAGGCCTGCGGCGGAGGAGACCTTCACCTGCACGATCCCCAGCCGGTCATTGGTAATCTTCCGAAAAGCCTGGATGACCTCCTCCAGCAAAGCCATTCGGTAATGGGCCAACAGCACGCGTAAGAAATTCTGCGTCACCGGCAAGGCCCCTAACCTCTCCAGGATGGCTTCCAATACCTTCGTCTTTTGCGGCAGGGGCACGGCCGGAGTTTCACAGACCTCGCGCAGCTCGGTGCTCTGGCGGTAGAGGGCGGAAAACTCCACCAACTCCTCGAGGACTTGGCGGTACTCGCCCGTGCGGGCTACCACGTCCGCCAGGGCACGCGCGTATCGGTTTGCCACGACCATCGGCATGTTGGAAACCCTTAATTCCCTCGACAGTCGAAAGTCAAATGTTAAAAGTTAAAGAAGTCGAGGAGTTGAATAGTTCAAGAGGGCTCTTCGACTCTTCGACTTTCAACTCTTCAACTTTCTCGACGTTCAACTCTCGACTTTCAACTGCACTCCTCAATTCTTCCTCTCCCTTGCCTCCAGCCTGGCTACGAACTGGCCCAAAAGGTATCTTCGACTGGAAGCGTCGAGGCGCTGCCGGATCAACTCCTCGGCCAGCTCGACGGCCTGCTGGGCGGTATAGCATTTCAGGTCCACCTTGGCCGCTCGAACCGCGGTCTCAATCTGGGCGCGAGCGGAGGCGAGGATCTTCTCCGCTTCCTCTGCCGCCGCTTGCCGCAAGCGCTGGCGCTCCGCCTCCATCTCCTGGACGGCGGAGGCCTTGAAGGCAGCGATTTCGTCCTCCAGATGCCGCAGCTTCTCCTCCACGGCCTGGAGTTGCGCTTGGGAAGCTTCGAGCGCCTTGCGCCCTTCCTCCAAACTCTTTTGGATGGACGCCGAGCGCGCGGAGAAGAAACCCGCCAGGGGTTTGCGAAGGATATAGCCCAGACCTCCGGCAAGGAGGATGAAATTGATAACCTTAAAAAGGAGCTCGTGCCCGCGCTCTCCGCCATGTTCTTCTTCGAGGGCGCTGGTGCCGTTCCAACTTATTGGGACCGTCAATTGGTTCGTTCTGCCGGCGCCACGGCGCGACCGTGTGGCCCAAGGTAAGTTGTCACAAATAGTTGGAACGGTACTGGCCGCGGACAACTCGAGGTGGAGCGCATGCGCCCAGACAGGGCTCGATATACCTGCCAGGCAAGCGCCCAACACGCACCCCAAGACGATGCCGCGTACGGAAACGGTCAAGGCCCAGAACCTCCTGCTTCACCCACCGACGTCCCTGGAGTCAAAACAGCCTCGGTTATCTCCTCGGCGAGCGACCGGCAGGCGCTGTCCAGTTCCTTCTTGGTTCCAGCGACTTCCGCCCGCAAGGAGGCCTGCGCTTCCCTGAGCATGGCTTCGGATTGCTCGCGCGCCTTCTTCAGGATGCTTTCGCGTTCGCTGAGGCTTGTCCGGCGTTCCGCTTCCCGCTGGCGATAGATCTCCTGCCGCGCGGCCTGGAAGGCTGCCTCGTACTCTCTCGCTCTTGCTTCCGCCGCCGCAGCTTGTTCGCGAGCGCGAGCCAGCGCGCCCAGCGTCGCCTCCTCACGCTGTTTTAACACCTCGGTAAAAGGACGAAAGAATAACCTGTCGAGAATTATGAAAAGAAAAAATACGAAAACAATGGTGGGGGTGGCTTGGAGAAAGAGGTGCCCTACCTGGCTAAGAATTTCGCCCATCAGGAAAGCCCAGCCTTACAGACAACAATTTCGCGCAGCGCGAAGAAAAAAATCTAACACGCCCATTTCCAGAGTGTCAAGGTAAAGACCGCCTCCATCCCGTCCACCAACCACACGTAATAAATTGATTCCGCACAGGTTAGGCACCCGACCGACTCCTGCGCACAGTATCCCCCTGTCCCGCCTACTGGCCGGCTCGCGGCGTTAGGAAGACAGGCCGGAGAGCCTGGGGCATTCCCGAGACGCCGCTTTGCAGATTCTTAGGGACATCAAGTTGGAACGGCACTAGCTCGGATGCCCCACGGGAATCAAGTAGAGAGGCTCGTGGTCGGGGGGCAGCGAGAGAGCTTTCTGGATCTGCGCATCATAATAGGCCCCGATGGGCACAGCACCCAACCCCAGGGAGACTGCCTCAAGCAGCAAGTTTTGAGCCGCGTGGCCGGCCTCAAGATGAACATACCGCGGGGTCCGGGCCTCTCCGTACTTCTGCGCCGTGCGCTCATAGACGGCAGCAATTACAAACACCGCCGCCGCCTCACGAATGGCCTCTTGCTCAAGGCTGGCGCGAAAAATGGCCGGCCTCGGATCGCGGTCGGAGCGCCGACTCAACTGGTGCCCATGCGGCTCGTAGTGGTAGAAGCCGGAAGCCGTTGCCACATAAATCTCCAGCGGGTATAAAGCGCCGCCCGAGGGCGCCGTGCGTTGGCCGGCTGGGCCCGTGATGCCCTGCGTTGCCCACAGGAGTTCAGACAGCTCCTGTTCGGTCAAAGGCTCCCGGGTGAATTCCCGCACCGAACGGCGACGGGCCAGGGTCTCTTCGAGCGACATCTTCCCTTTCTTTGCCGGGGCGGGGAGCTGCATCGTTTCTGCGGAAGGGAGTTTGGTCTGCTTCATATCATGTCCTATGCTCGAAGGCATCGTACAACCGAAAACAACTAGTAGCAATGACACACTGAGAATTCTGTTCATGATTCCAGGCTCCTCACTGTTTTCGATGGCTGGCCAGCAAAATATCCTTATCAACCCCGATCCGGTGCTTAAACGGGTTTCGTCGCAACGGTCATATTCTTTCGCCTTCGGGATCGGGGTCAATAATCCCGCGAGAGTAAGCTGCGGTTACCAATGTTGACGTTGGTCAGGCCAGCGGCGCGCGCCGCTGCCTCAGCCTCTTCCGCATGACGAACGGAGGTGCGTGGCAGGTCCGGCATGCAGAAATGCGGTCCGAAGCCTAGCAAGGAATAGGGGATGTTCGGGTCGACGCTGGCGATGAACCGGGCGAGGCGTCCCACCTCTGGAGCCTCAACGTAACCGGGCACCAGCAACGTGCTGGCGATGACCAGCGGGGGCGCGGGGCGTTCGCTCGACCGGCGCGCGGCCCGCGCAAAGTTTTCCATGGTCCGCCGGTTCGACGCGCCAGTGAGGGCGGCGTGCAGATTCTCGTCGTAAGCTTTGAGGTCGAACTTGATGCATCCACCGCTCTCCAGTGACAGTTGGACGGCGCGGTCGAGCAGCTTGATGTTCGACGTTCCGGCAGTTTCCCAGCAGATCACGACCCCCCTTTTCGCCAGGCGCTGCGCTGCCGCCAGGGCGTGGGGCATCTGCGAGGCTGGATCGCCGCCGAAAAAGCAGACACAGAAGGTGTGCTGGTCGGCAACGTCCGCCAGAGCGGCGGCGCTCATGCCCGCCCTCCTGAGCCCTCCGGGCGTCGGAGGGCCCTGCGAGTTCGCGGGAGAGACCGCGCGGAAGTGCCAGTTCTGGCAGAAGAGACAGTTGAGGGTGCAACTAGCGTAAAAAACGGCGAGGTTATAACTGCCCCGCTGGCGGTGGCCGGCGCAGACCCAGTCAGCCACGCAGTTGGTTGGCAACGGATCAAAATACCAGTCGAGGAGGCCCCGCGACGGTGTGCCCGCCAGATGCGTCAGGCGGCCGTTGCGGACGGCGCGCAATCCGCAGTACCCTCGCTCGCCTTCCCCAATCAGGCACGCGCGGCTACAAAGAGGGCACTCGACGCCACCCGCGGTGCGCGGGGGAGAACCCGGCAGCTCGAAGGCCCGCCGCGTCTCCTGGTGTACAGTCGCCACGATGCGTGCCGCCTCATCCGGACGGGCGCGGATGCAATCACCGCAAATCCCCAGCGTCGCGCTGACCAGGCTAGACCGGCCTTGGCACAACGCGCACGTCTTCTCGGAATGGCGACGGGACGTAGAACCCTCTCCGTGCAAGACTTCGATGCCCTCCTCCGGCGGTCTGCCTGGTCTTACGTTACCCCTCCCTAATCCCCGGAACAAGGGCTCTCGGGCCCTGCTCTGGACGCCCGCGGAAACTCCGGACGAGCGCGTAGAGTGCCGGAGCCAACGCCCGCTTGGTTTGCGCCGAGGCTAGCTTCCGCGCCATGCTGCGGCGGGCCCCGACAACCTAACGCGGCGGCCAGTCCTGTACCGGTCTGGACGGGCAACCTGCTACACTTCCAGGCTGCTTGTTTCGCTAATTTCCATAATGTAAGATGCCGGGTTGCGGCTCCTAACATTTGTGCTATCGAGCGAGGACCCAAAGCGGAGGTGTGGACTTGGCAGAAGCCCCGAAGTACGACGTTGCGATCATCGGCAGCGGCCCGGGCGGCTACGTAGCGGCAATCCGGGCCGGGCAGTTGGGCCTTAAGACGGCGCTGGTCGAAAAGGACGACAAGTTGGGAGGCACTTGCTTGCACGTCGGTTGCATCCCCACGAAGGCTCTCCTGTTGAACGCGGAAGTTTACGACTACTTCAGGAACGCCAAAGAATACGGAATCATTTGCCAAGGGTTTTCTGTGGACTGGTTGGCGATCCAGGCGCGGAAGACCAAAATCGTGACCAAACTATCCAAAGGCGTCGAATTCCTGCTGAAGAAGAACCGCGTGGAGATTATCCGCGGGTTTGGCCGCCTCGCGGGGACCGGCAAGGTGAGCGTTACCAGCTCCACAGGGCAGGCGCGCGAAATCGAGGCCCAAAACATCATCCTCGCCACAGGCTCGGAAGCCAAGTTATTGCCAGGCCTCGAAGCGGACGGGAAAACCATCCTGACCAACAAAGAGGTTCTGGATCTGAAGGAAATCCCGAAGTCCATGGTCGTGATCGGCGCGGGGGCCGTGGGCGTGGAATTCGCTTCGATCTTTCACCGCTTCGGGACCAAGGTAACCGTGCTCGAGATGTTGCCGCGCGCGGTGCCCCTCGAAGACGAGGAGATCTCGGCCGAGCTCGAGAAATCTTTTCGCCGCCAGGGCATTGCGGTTCACACGCAGGCCAAAGTGCAGAAGGTGACGAAGACCGCGAAGGGCGTCAGTGTCGAATATGCAGTGGGTGAGGGAAAGCCCCAGATACTCGAGGCGGAAACCTGCCTGGTCGCGGTGGGGCGCGCTCCCAATACGGAGGGAATCGGGTTGGAGAAGACGCGCGCCAAGCTCGAACGCGGGTTCGTCAAGGTCAGCCCATACATGGAGACGGATGAGCAGGGCGTTTATGCCATCGGAGACATCGTGGCCGGCAGCCCTTTGCTGGCTCACGTCGGGTCGATGGAAGGTATCGTGGCCGTCACGCATGCGGCGGGGAAGCCCACGGAACCTATCAACTACCAACAGGTCCCTAACTGCACCTATTGTGAACCCGAAATCGGGAGCGTTGGCCTGACGGAGCGGCAGGCGCGCGAAGCAGGGAACAAAGTAAAAGTGGGGAAATTCCCCTTCAGCGCCAATAGCAAGGCGGCGATCCTGGGCGCGCGGGAGGGCCTGGTCAAGATAGTAAGCGACGAGCGCTACGGAGAGATTCTGGGCGTCCACATGATCGGACCGCGGGTGACAGAAATGCTCGCCGAGGCGGTGATGGCCATGCGCCTGGAAGGTACGGTGCTGGATGTCTCCCACACCATGCACGCGCACCCGACGCTTTCCGAGGTCATGCTCGAAGCCGCCCACGGGGTCGAGGGGATGTCGATCCACATCTGAAGGGCACGCGTCAGCGCTCAGCTTTCAGCGGCCAGCGGAACCCGAAGGTCGCTTGGCTGAAAGCTGATAGCTGACTGCTGATGGCTGGAACTCATGGTTTGTCACGTCGAGCAGCTTGGCCTCGTGGATTACGCGGAAGCGCTGCGGCTGCAAAAGGAGAGAGTGGCGCAGCGCAAGGCCGGGGTGATCCCGGATGCTCTCCTGCTGCTGGAGCACCCGCATGTTTACACTCTGGGGCGCAATGCGAAAAAGGAAAACCTCCTTGCGCCTCCGGATTGGCTTGCCTCGCGGGGAGCGCAGCTCTTTGAGACGGACCGTGGAGGCGACGTGACCTACCACGGGCCCGGACAACTGGTGGGTTATCCGATCCTGGATCTGACACAACACCGGCGAGACCTTTCCTGGTACATGCGTTCCCTCGAAGAGGTTTTCATCGGCGTTGCCCGGGACTTGGGCATCGCCGCCGAACGATGTCCGGGAGCTACCGGGGTCTGGGTAGGGAATGACAAGCTGGTCGCCATGGGTGTGCACGTGTCCCGCTGGGTCACCTCGCACGGCTTTGCCTTCAACGTCAACACGGACCTGAGCTACTTCGAGTGGATTGTTCCCTGCGGCCTGCGCGAAAAGGGCGTGACCTCGCTCGCGAAGCTCCTGGGCCACGCGCTGGAGATGGAACTGGTCATCGGGCGGGTGGTTGGGCATTTCGGGAATGTTTTTGGCCTTGCCATGGAGGTCAGCCAGGAATCTGGAGTAAGGAGTTGAATAGTCGAAGAGTCGAAAAGTTGAAAGTCCCGCTTTCGACTCTTCAACTTTTCGACTTTTTTGACTTCGAACGCTCAACTTTGAACTTCAAAATGCCTTGAAGAAGCTCACTCGCGCCCAACTCCACGAGATCTACTACTACCTGCGCCTGAACCATGCCGTCGATGAGCAACTCGTCAAGCTGTACCGGCAGGGTAAGGTGGGGGGGGCGTGTTCTCCTCGTTGGGACAGGAAGCCATCTCCGTGGGCACCGCATATGCCCTGGAGCCGGAAGACTTCATCGGCCCCATGATCAGGAACGTGGGGGCCATGATGGCCCGCGGGTACAGACCGCGCGACGTTTTCCTCCAGTACATGGCGCGGAAAGACGGCCCAACGGGCGGGCGCGACGCCAACACCCACTTCGGCGACTTGAAGCTTGGCGTGATCGCCCCCATCAGCGTTTTGGGGGAACTGGTCTCCGTCCTGGCCGGAGTTGCGCTGGCCGCGAAGCTCCGCCGCGAGAAGCGCGTGGCCCTGACCTATGTGGGTGATGGGGCGACCAGCACCGGCCAGGTCCATGAGGGTATGAACTTCGCGGCGGTCCAAAAACTCCCCTTGCTCATCATCGCGGAGAACAACCGTTGGGCCTACTCGACGCCTGTGGAGAAGCAGATGGCCATTCGGGACATTGCCGAGCGGGGCAAAGCTTACGGAATGCCGGCGGCAGTCGTGGACGGCAACGACGTGCTCAAAGTCTACGAAGCGACGCGGCTGGCGGCGGAACGCGCGCGGCGCGGCGGCGGTCCAAGCCTCATCGAGTGCAAGACGATGCGCATGAAAGGCCACGCGGAGCACGACGACGCCTCCTACGTGCCGAAGGAGCAAATCGAAAAGTGGCGGAAAAAGGACCCCATCCTGCGCTTCGAGAAGTATCTCCACACGAAGAAGTTGATGACCGCCGAGGAGAAAGCCGCCATCGAAGCGCGCGTGGAGAAGGAAATCCGCGAGGATGTGGCCTTTGCCGAGGCCAGCCCCTTCCCGCCACCGGAAGACGCCGCGCGGTCGGTGTGGGCCTAGCGGAAAGTAGGCAGTGGGCAGAAAGCAGCAAGCAGTAGGCAGAAACCAGCAGGCAGCGAGCGTGCGGGATGCACTCGGCGCAAAGGGAAGAGATGAACCCGCTTGGGCTGAATGAAGGCCCAGTCTTAGTTTTTGATCCAGAATTGGCCGACGGCTGTGGGTTGCTAGATCGTCGACCCGACGCTTAACCCGAGGTCAGCTTCGGATTCTTGTTTGCTGCCTACTGCTTACTGCTTTCTGCTTACTGCCTACTCGTCGAGAAACAGATGGCCACCACGAAACCCGCGAAAGCGGTACGGAAGCTAGCAAGGCCGGAGCCGGAGATGCTTCGGCGGATGCTCTACTACCTGAAACTCACCCGCGAAGCGGAGTGGCGGATTGAACAGGTCCTCTATCGTCAGGGAAAGATTGTGGGCGGGGTCTACGTGGGGCGGGGGCAGGAAGCCATCACCGTCGGCGCGACGGTCCAGCTCACCAAGGACGATGTCGTGGTGCCCACCCACCGGGATTTTTCAGCCTTCGTGATTCGCGGCTTCTCACTCCGAGAAATTTTCTGCAACTGGATGGGTCGCGCTGATGGTCCCACAGGCGGGCGGGACGGTTCCTTGCACTTTGGAGACATGAAGCGAGGCGTGGTGGCGATTATTTCGCATCTGGGCGCCTGGTGCCCCGTTGCCTGCGGGGTGGCGCTGGCGCTGAAGCGACGCGGCAAAGGAAACGTAGTCGTGGTCTTCTTTGGCGAGGGAACCTCGAGCGAAGGTGACGTCCACGAAGCGATGAACCTGGCTGCGGTGATGAAACTCCCGGTGATTTTCATCTGCAATAACAATCAATATGCTTACTCCACGCCCACGGAGAAACAATTTGCCGTCAAGTCCCTCGCCGTCCGCGGGCCGGCTTACGGCATGCCCGGAGAGGCGGTAGATGGGAACGATGTGTTGGCGGTATACGACGCGGTCCGGCGCGCTCTCGTCCGCGCGCGTGCGGGCGCCGGCCCCAGCCTTTTAGAATGCAAGACGTTTCGGATGACAGGTCATTCCGCTCACGACGCGGCGGAGTACGTTCCTGAGAAGCTCCGCGAAGCCTGGGCCAAGAAGGACCCGCTCAAGCGGTTTGAGAACTTCCTGCTCGCCGAACAGGTTTTGACGCGACAGCGTCTCGAGGAACTGGACCGAAACATCCAGCAAGAGCTTGACGAAGCCCTCGCGCAGGCAGAGTCCCGGCCGCTTCCGGAGGGTTCGACGGCGGTCGAAGGAGTCTATTGCGGGCCGGAGTGTTGGTGGCAAAAGACGTCTGTGGTCCGTCGTCCGTAGTCCGTTGCACCCGACCATAACGTAAGAGCAACCGACGACAAATGGCCGGCGACGGACAACGGACAACTGACAACGGGCCAATGACCAGTTTCCATTTTCCAGTTTCAAGTTTCCAGATCGGGGTTCGGCTATGCCCATGATGACTTACCTCGAGGCGATTCGCCAGGGGATCTGGGAGGAAATGGAGCGCGATCCTTCCGTCTTTCTCCTGGGGGAAGACATTGGCGTCTATGGGGGCGCCTTCAAGGTAACTGCGGGGATGCTGGAGAAATTCGGCGAAGACCGCGTGATCGATACCCCCATCTGCGAGTCGGCAATTGTGGGGGCGGCCGTGGGGGCGGCGCTGATGGGGATGCGTCCCGTGGTCGAGATGCAGTTCATGGATTTCATCGCCTGCGGCTTCGACCAGATCGTGAACATGGCGGCGAAGATTCATTATCGCTGGGGACCCGCGGTGCCCATCGTAATCCGTGGGCCCTCGGGCGCGGGCGTCCACGGAGGCCCTTTCCACTCGCAGTCGAACGAAATGTGGTTTGTCCACACCCCGGGCCTTAAAGTGGTGATCCCCGCCACGGCCTGTGACGCCAAGGGCCTCATCAAGGCTGCCATCCGCGACGACAACCCGGTGATTTTTTACGAGCACAAGTTCCTCTACCGGCGAATCAAAGAAGAGGTGCCGGAAGAGGATTACGTCGTGCCGATTGGCAAGGCTGCGGTGCGGCGCGAGGGAACGAGCATTTCCGTGATCACCTACGGCGCGATGGTTTGGGTGGCACTCGAAGCCGCGCAGGAGCTTGAGAAGGAGGGTATCTCGCTGGAGGTCGTTGACCTGCGTTCGCTCCTGCCCTACGATGAAGAAGCGGTGCTGGCCAGCGTTCGGAAGTGCAATAAAGTGCTCTTGCTCCACGAGGACACCCGCACCGGCGGCATGGCGGGGGAACTGGCCGCCCTGATTGCCGAAAAAGCCTTTGATGATCTGGATGGCCCTATTGTGCGCGTGACTGCGCCGGATACGCCAGTCCCGTTCTCGCCGCCGCTGGAAGACTACTACCTGCCGAATGCCCAGAAGCTAGCGGAGGCGGCACGGCGGCTGGCGGCGTACTGAATTGAGTGATCGGGTGATTTTGCGGTTGGGTGATTGTGTCTTGCCCACTGCAACGGACAACTGACTACGGACGACGGACAGTTCTCCAATCGGTCAATCACCCGATGGCTCAATGACTCGATGAGGTAAACAATGCCCACTAACGTCATCATGCCCCAAATGGGGGAAAGCGTTGCCGAGGGAACCATCACGAAGTGGCTGAAAAAGCTGGGCGAGCGTGTGGAGCGTGACGAACCTCTGTTTGAAATCTCCACGGACAAAGTGGATGCGGAAATTCCCTCGCCGGCTGCGGGAGTCCTGGCCAAAATCCTGGTGAAGGAAAACGAGACGGTGGCTGTCAATTCGGTTGTGGCTCTGATCGACGGCGAAGGTGCCGGCGTGGCTGCGGCGGCGCCTGGGGAGGCGGCAGAGCGCGAGGCCAAGGTCGCGGCTGGGCCGGCGGTGTCCTCGGTGCCGGTCGCTCCTCCAGTAGCCGCACCGCCTCTGGCTGCAGGCGCACCGTCCCCACCCAGTCCTGCGGGGAAGGTCCGGTCTTCTCCCTTGGTCCGCCGGATCGCGCGCGAGCATCACCTGGACCTCAGGGAGGTCAAGGGAACGGGATTGGGTGGCCGGGTGAGCAAGGACGATGTTCTGACCTATCTGGAGCAGCGGCGGGCCCTCCTAAGCCCTTTGGGCGTCGGAGGGCGGGCCGCGGCGGGCGTGGCGCCTGCGCCAGCCGCGGCTCCCCTGGTCGTTTTCACCGGCCCAACCCAAGTTGTTCCCATGACGCCCATGCGCCGGCAAATCGCCGAGCATATGGTCACGAGCAAGCGAACTTCCGCCCACGTCTACAGCGTGTTTGAAGTCGAGATGACCAAAGTCGTCGAGATGCGAGAGCGGCAGAAGGACGAGTTCGAGCGACGGCATGGCATTAGGCTGACCTATACATCTTTCTTCGTCCGCGCCTCGGTCGAGGCCATCAAGGAAATCCCCATCATCAACTCGTCGGTGGAAAGCACCGACATTGTCTACAAGCGGGATATTAACATTGGGATTGCAGTGGCGCTGGAACACGGGCTCATCGTGCCCGTGATCAAGCAGGCGGATGAAAAGAACTTCCTGGGGATCGCCCGCGCGGTTCAAGACGTCGCGGAGCGGGCGCGAACCAAACGCTTGAGCGTCGATGACGTCCAGGGCGGAACCTTCACCCTTACCAACCCAGGGAGTTTCGGCGGCCTCTTTGGCCTGCCCGTCATTAACCAGCCTCAGGTGGCCATCCTGGGCGTGGGCACCATCGAAAAGCGTCCCGTGGTCCGCAATGACGCCATCGCCATCCGGCCCATGGTTTACCTTTCGCTCTCCTACGACCATCGCGTCATCGACGGAGCCGTCGCGGAACAATTTCTGGGCAAAATCAAGAAGATCTTGGAGAACTGGGACGAGCCGGTGCTCTAAGAGCAGCATTCAGCTTTCAGCTGTCGCCAGTCAGTGGCGGTCACGGTTGGTTTGTCTCGGGAGTTATCCGGGGGTTCTGGGTAGGGGAGCGCCGGCCCGCCAACTGGCGGGTCTCGGCCTTGCAGGGATGGTGCTCCCGCGGATTGGAAGGCAGACCGGGAGGGCCATGACCTGTCCCGGCGGAGTTGGGAAGGCCCTCCCCTACCTGAGGCGAATGGCCGACGGTTGCGAGAGCGTCAAACGTGCCGACCCTGCGAGTCGTGGTTCACGGCACCACGCTCGGCAGGCGGTCCACGAGGCTTTCCACGCCTTCAATACAAGTGTTGGGATCCATGCCCTTTTGTTTGAGGCTTGGCAGGGCCAGGTTCAAGTTCATGGCAAAGAACCGTTTAGCCTCGTCTTTCTGCGCCAACATGGCGTAATCGGCGGCCAAGGTCTGCAAGAGTGCAAGCGACCGGGCCTTCTCCTGCCGCCACTTCGCAAGGTTCTGGCGGAGGACGCCACCCAGATAATCGGTGTAGCGGGCGGTCTGGTCCGTGTAATGGCCATCGGCGTAGGCATACACCGTGAGGACGTCCGCAGCATCTTCGTGGGTCCCGCAGTCGGTCATGTAAGGGCGATGCGCGATGAGCTCCCAGTATGGGTCTTTGCCAATTTTGCGGACTTCCAAGCCTTCGAAAGGCAAGCCGTCCAGGCCATCAATTCGCCCCAAAACTGTCACGGCGGCCTTCGCCAGCTCGACGACGGTTGCTACAGTGCAACACTGGTCGCCTCCGGAATACTGGCCGACAATGATCTCGTCTAGACCGTCACCGGTGAGCCCGCGGGTATAGTCGGGGCGGGCGCGACTCCCGGGCACCGGGAGCCCGCGGCGTCCTGCAAAATCATAGAGGGTCGTCCAGAGATCCTTGGAGCCTTCCAGCGTCTCCAGCTTGAAGACTGGCTGGTTCTCGCGGTTGTAGATGACGAAGCGCCCCGGCGCGAAGACCAGTGGCGCAGGGCTGGCTCGATACAAGCCGGCACGATAATCCCCCAGCCGAACGGTTTTCACCTTTTCATAACCGGCAATATCCGGGATTTGTCCGCGCAGGCCCGTAGTGCTGAGGATAAACTCCTCGGCGGAGGATGCTACCTCTTTCAGGTTCGCCGGGTTCCAGCGGCGTTGGATGGCAATGACCGTGAGGAGCACCACGCCAGCCAGCGCAATGGAGATAATGTTCTCCCCCTTCTGCATATCCCCCCGATGATTCGGTCGCGCGAACAGACGCCGACTGCTGATCGACCAACTCATTTAACCATTTCTCTACGCATTTGTCATGGACGCCAGTAGAGCGGCGGGAGATATTCGCCGAAAAGGGAAATGAAGGGTTCGTCTCCTCGCGTGAAGGTTGGGGACGATGACGGGTAGGAAGATGGGCTGACGAGCCGGAAGTCTCTTAATCCTGGGACTTCGCTTGACCACGCCGAAAAGATTCCAGGGTCCAGACATCCTGTTTCTCGTGATGGCGGAGGATGTAGATGTTATCGTCGTCGGCCAGGACTTTGAAGCAGCGGTAACCTACGCCGTACCACTGGTCAACGACTTCCTTCACTTCCACGGAGCGCGCCTCGGGCTTGTCCTGGAAAGCGAACCGGAGAGGCCGCTCGTCGGCCTTAAAGCCGGCGTAACACTCGACTTTGAGGAGCAGGCTCATTAGTGGCAGACTCAACCTACGAGCTTCAGGAGGCGGTGTCAAAGCGCCGCTACCCTCCTCGGAGGCTGCCTGGGAGGTGCCGCGACATGGCGGGATAAACCAGCCTCTATATCAAAAGTTGGTAGCCGGTCAAATTGATTTTGTGGGACGAACCTTGATCTTCCAAGCAAATTTCTTGGCCATTTCGCGCACATAACGCTTCTGGGCCCTGACGTCTTGGGTTGGATCTCGACGGCTTCTTTTGCGGGGCTTATCGGCCGAGGCGGACTTGATGATCTTTACCCGCACTTCGTCGCCGACCTTGAGATTCACATCCGTCCAATCCAGATGCTCCCCCGTGGAACTCACAAGGCCGGCGACGCGCAGAAGGAGTTCGTTTCTGCCCTTGCCGATTACTTGATCGAGTACTGCGGTCAGCACGCCCGCGTCGCCTATGCCGGCGACACACAGCCTCTTTTTGTTGAGATATACGTCGAAGGCGCGCATCACGCCATAAGAATATCATGCCTGCGCAACGCCCTTGCAGTCAGAAGAATTCAAATTCACCCACTGCCCAAAAGTTCGACATGGACTGACTGCGCGTAGTCATCGAAGCGCGACACGGGCACCAAGTGGATTCGCTCGCCTTGCAGGATGCTCTGGGAAGCACGGGCGGTGGGATCTATGGGGGTAACGAGGTCTTCGTGCCCCACGGTGATCTCGGCGAGCTCCTTCTCAAGAACCCTGTCGAAGGTCCATCTCAGGGCCTTTACCACCTCTTTGTCGGGGTCGCGGCCAAAGGAATAAGCGTGAATGAGCTTAACGTGGCCATTGGGCTTCCCCTCAACCTGCAAAGGCCGGTAGCCAAAGTCAAAACAGAAGGGATCACCTTTTTGCGTCCACCGTTCCGCGGGAACCCGCTTCTCAAAAAGCGAGTGCTCCAGCACGCCGGAGCGCCGCAAAGCCGCGGTGAGCCGCTGCTTGATGCGCATGCGCGTGTCCTGCGGCGGTGGCCCCGCCAGGCGCGCCCCCACGTACCGCGCGAACAAGTCCGCCATGATGGCTTGCGGCTCAGCAACCAGACACGTGCGCGGCGGTGTCACCTGGATGAGGTTTGAAAACGCCTCTTGCATCTCCCGGATGTATCCGTCGAGATCGCCCTCGTGCTCCTTGATCTGTTGTTCGAAATGGGGCTGGAGTTCCCGCAGGAACTCTGTATCCGCTTGGGGATGAAAACGCTTGAGGCGATGAAAGTCATCGGTGAAGAGGCAATCCAGGAAACCCTCCTCCGGGCTATGCAGGAACACGCCGATGTTGAGGAACTCCCCCCGCGTCACATCGGGAACGTACTGCACCAGGAAGTACGTGCACGGTTTCAACTTGCTTGCTTCTGCCATATTCTTTCGTCCTGCCCGCCGACCGCGTTCACACCCAATTCGGGAATGGGGCGAGCGAACTGTTCTTCGCGTCGATGATGGCCTGGCGCAGCTTCCTCCGCCGCGCCTCGAGCTGCTCCACCAGCCGCATGAGCTGGTCGGGTCCCTCTCCGCACCATTGGGTGGGGATTCCCCGGACGCAATCCTCCAGTTGGGAGGGTTCCAGATTTTCGACCGTGGAAAGATAAGGCTCGAAAGACTTCAGCCCGCGGACTCTTTCATAAACGAGGCGGCGAGGATAGAGGCCGCGGATGGGGCTGTCCGGAAAATTCCATTCGCCGTCATTAAAACAGAAGCCGTGGTCGATCAAGAAGGCCGAGTACGCCGAGCCCTCCTCATCCGCCGAGCGATAGAAGATCACCTGACGCCCGTCGCAGTTGCAAGTCCACTTGTCGAAAACGAAGGCGCCCAGAAAGACGGAGGTTAGATTATTCACCCGCCGCAACAAGCGGTCCGGGAGGAAATCCACCACTAAAGTCTGGCTGGGGACACCCGGGAAGCGCGAGCCGAAGTTCAGGCCCGGCGCACAAGGTTCGCGGCGGACTCCGATTTCGAGTTCCAGCGCAGGGTTCGCCCGGATGAGCTGAAGAGGAACTTCGACGAAGGCGGGCGCGGGGACGGGAAGCCCAATCAGCAACGCCAAGCGTCCCGCCAGCATCTCGTTGGCCAGAATGCGCACGTGCTGGGGGTTATTCTGGAATTTGACAACGTAGCTCGCGCCGTCCTCACACCGCAACAAATGCGGCTGCGAAGCACCTCGCATCCGCCGGATGAACTCCACAGCGCGGACTTTTCCCCCCACTGCCGGTGCTGGAGAGCTTACCGGGCTCGTCTCCCGTTGGGATGCCAGGGCTCCGCCGGACAGTTCAGGCTGATGAAGCGGTGCCATGGTCTGTGGCGATCACGACCTCAAGTCCCAAGGCAAAAGTTTCGGCCGCGCCCTCCCTCTTGCTGCCCGAGGAAGCAAACGCGAGGCCTTGGACCCGCGTCTTCGGGTCTCTCCGAGCGCCCGTTCACCGGTGTCGGCCCTACCTCCGGGCAGCCGGCTTCCTGCCCTTCCGGGGCGACCCGGCCTTGGCCTTCTTGGCGGGCTTCTTGGCGGGCTTCTTCGCCGGGTGTTTCTTGGGCTTGGGTTTGGGCTTGGGCTTGGGTTTGGGCTTGGGCTTGGGTTTGGGCTTCGCTTTCTTCGCCTTCTTAGCTGCCTTCCTCGGCGCCGGTGGAGCGGGTTTAGGCTCCACTGCTGGGGCGGGTTTGGGAACTTCGACGACCGGAGCTTCAGGAACTTTGGCGGGGGTTACAGTTTCCTCAGCCTCATAAGAAATTTCTTCCTCGAGCTCCTCTCCTTCTTCGCCCGCGCCCTCTCCCTCCTCCTTGTAGTCGGAGGAGAGTTCTTCTCCGTAGTCCTCCAGTTCGTCGCGTGACTCTTTCTTTTTGTCGAACTCCATGAATCGTCCCTCCCAAAGATGTCTTCATTCCGCGATGAAGCGAGTCTCGCACAGGGGCCGCACGTACCGATACTGCAATGTGCTCAACTGGGGCAGATGTATACCACAGAATTGGTCCTGTCAAGGGCATTGATGAGGTGTGGGTATGGGCTTCTAGTGCCGTTCCAACTTGATTCGCCGATGATCTGCACCTCGGCTCTGCCGGAAGAGGTTCAACCCATGGCGCAGAGCGCTTAGTCGGAAAAAGTCGGCACGGCACTAGCGTGCCGCGTCAAGTCCTGACGGGCGGATTTTCGGGGAAGTTCCTGACCCTTTCCTACCGGAGGTAGGCTTCGTAGACTGGGCCTGTTTCCTGGTCGGCGAGGGATGGGCGGGTCGCTTCTGCGCCCGCGCGCGCGAGGGGCGGGTCCCACCGCCGCTTCCCACAGCAATGTACACACGCAAGGTTTTCCCCGGAACCAACGTGGAGGTTTTCAAGTGGTTCCAACGGCGGACTTCGTAAGGCGTCACATCAAAGCGGTCGGCGATGAGTTCCAGAGTGTCCCCGGGGCGCACACGATAGCCCACGGCTCGTCGAGGTCCCCGTTCGCGCACGCGCACTAGGGACGACTCTTTGCCAGGAGCCAAAGGGAGCACCACATGAGCGCCCAGCTCCAGCGGGGTGTTCCGGCTGACCTGATTAACTTCCGCCAAGGCCACAGGGGAGACGTGAAACTTCTTGGCAATGCTGGTGACCGTTTCCCCGCCTCCCACCTTATAGGCTCGCCACCAGATACGCTTGTCCGGAGGGATGGAGGCAATGTTCCGCTCAAAGGCCTCTTTGGTGCCGGAAGGTAAATTCAGGGCAAATTGGGGGTCGTTCGGTGGGGTCGTCCACCGCAGAAGGCTAGGGTTCAGCTTAATCAGTTCTTCGACGGGGCGGTCGATGAACTGGGCCACCAGGCGGAGATCCGTGGGGACGCTCACCACCACCTGATCCCATCCGAGTGACGGGTCCGGCTGCGTCTGGAATCCGTAAGCCTGCGGGTCTTTAGCAATCACGACCGTGGCGAGGATAATGGGCACATAGTTTTCCGTGTCCACCGGGAGGGCGCGTAGCCGACGCAGGGTCCAAAAATCTGCGTACCCCGTCTTTTCGATGGCCTTTTGCACCGTGACGGGCCCGCAGTTATACGCTGCCATGGCCAAGTACCAATCTCCGAACACCTGATAAAGATCTTTGAGATGCCGAGCGGCAGCTTGCGTGGATTTCACTGGGTCCTCGCGTTCGTCAACCCAGCGATTCTTCTTCAGCCCATACTCCATCCCGCGGCTCAAAATGAACTGCCAAATACCTTTCGCGCCGGCGCGCGAGAGGGCAAAGGAGTTGAAGCCGCTCTCAGCGGCGGCGAGGTAGATCAGTTCCTGGGGCAAGCCCTCGTTCCGCAGCGTCTCGGCGATGATGGGCTGGTAGAGGCCCATGCGCTTCAGGACCAACTCGATAAAACCCCGGCCTCGGTTTTGGAAGTACGTGAGGACGCCGTCCACATAGTCGTTGGAAACCAGTGGCAAGTCGGAGCGGACATACTTGAGTTCCTCCCGAGCCCGCTCCTTGACTTTAGGGTCGACGGGAAATGTCAGTCCTGCAAAAGACTCGATGAGGGCAGGTTCGTAATTGTGTGCTCGCCACGTGTCGCCGCGCTCCAGTGCCGCCGCCTCCGCGCTGTAAATGTCCTCGACCCGCTTGTCAAACTCCGAACTGAGGCGGTCATCGCCCTGGATGTCAAAGTTCGACGAGAGGAGCAGCGCTACAGCCCGGTCGAACTCCTCCTTGGCCTTCTCCAAGTTTCCAGACCGGTAATCGTCCATCCCGGCTCTGTAGAGGGCCTCAACTTGAACGATCAGGAGGTCAACAGCATCGGGGAGAGGAGCGGGCAGAGTGCGGAGCAGGCGGTCAGATGAACCGAGGGGCAGAGGCTGGATGGCAGGGGGTTGCACCGGGGCCTGGACGATCATCTTGCGCTTTTCGGCGGTCCCGCAGCCAGCGAGCAGAACGACTGCCCCCATACACGGGATTAGTTTCCGCTTCCCCAATAGGGTTTCCCCCGCAAACGCTAAATTCCTCGCGCCATCCACACCCCCGGATGTGAAGCGCCATGGAGAATTCTAACGGCCCGCAGAACAGGGGGTCAACCCGAAAGTCAGGAACTACCTAACAAGTCTTCCTGTATCAATAGGTGAAATTTGGACTAAAGCCCTTTAGACGCGTATACCGTTGGGCGCGTCGAACCGAGGAGGGCCAACGGGGCGGGAAGAAAGTCCCGCAGCAGAGACAAAGGCACCCTGGCAGCTTGGCCCTGGCGCCTCCCCGCTTTGGTCGGTACACGCGTTTACTTCTGGTAGTACTGGGCATTCACTTCGGTGAAACCCTTCCACTTCTCCGGCAGGTCATCTAGCGGGAAAATAGCTGAGACGGGACAAACAGGAACGCAGGCTCCACAGTCGATGCACTCCACAGGATCAATGTAAAGCATCGGCACGTCCGCGAAATTAGCCTCGTCCTTGCGCGGGTGGATGCAGTCCACAGGACAGACGTCCACGCACGCCGTGTCTTTAGTATTGATGCAGGGCTCAGCGATTATGTACGCCATTCAGGAATCCTCCGGAGGGCCCATGTGCTTGCTTATTCCCCGGTGGCCCCTCCCCATTTGCCAGACTATGCGGAAGTGTTTTGCCGCGCGACGACTTAAGTCGTGCGCCGGAACCCGGGCCCCAGTAAACTGATTTTGGGGCGTTTCGCCGAATCGGGCACGAAGAGGCTTGCAGCCCTTAGCTGCCGAGCTTAGGATGGTTCTGATGACCGCTCTAGACCCGGTCGAAACGCTACGCCGAGTTCCTTTCTTCGCGGTGTTGCCGCCCGAGGAGCTCAAAGCTCTAGCCAGCCACTGCGTGGTCCGCCGCGTGATGAAGGACGAGATGCTGGTTGGCGAAGGCGACCCCTGCGAGGGCCTGTTCGTGGTTCAGTCGGGGGCCATCAAGCTCTTCAAGATGGCGGAAAACGGCCGTGAACAGATCCTGGTGATCGAACGGGCCGGATCCACCGTGGGTGAACTGCCCATCTTTGACGGAGGTAACTTCCCTGCCTCTGTAGTCGCTGTGGATGATTCGACGCTCCTCTTCCTCCCTAAGCGCGAGTTTCTGGAACTGTGCCGGCGCAATTCCGAAGTGGCGTTTGCGTTGATCCGGTCGCTGGCCTGGCGCTTTCGTTACCTCACGAGCCTCGTCGAAGAACTGTCCTTCAAGGAAGTCAGTCACCGGCTGGCGCGCTTTCTGCGCGACCGCGCCCTGAAGTCCGGCGTCCGCACCAAGCGCGGCCTCGAGTTTCCTCTCCAGGAAACCAACCAGGAAATCGGCGCGGAAATCGGCACCGTGCGCGACCTGGTTTCGCGAAACCTGCGGCGCTTTGTCGACCGCGGGATCATCCGCCTGGAGCGCCGCAAAGTGATTGTGCTGGACATGGCCGAGCTGGAAGCGCAAATCGCCGGCACGAAACGCGCGTCGGCAGGATAAAAAGCTGTCCGCTTTCAGCTATCAGTGCTCAGCCTGCTCTAGGCCCTTGCTTGCTGAGTGAAAGCTGATAGCTGACGACTGACCGGCAGCCAGCTATTTGAGAATTCTCCTCATTCCACGCGTTTGCTTGCTGACGGCTGATGGCTGACAGCTATATATGACTTCCGTCACCGCGGGTGGCGCATACGTGCCGGTTCCTGGTATGTGTGCGATGTACAATCTTGTCGTACCCGCTCCGCATCACCATCATGGCGTCAAAGAGCTGCACTATCTCACAGCAAGCCCCCGCAGGCACAAGCCGATTGGGAAATCGGGGGATTAAAAGAGCCGAACCACTCCCCGACTGCAATGACGCAATCCCACAATCCCCAAATGGCCCGATGGACCGATCACCCGATGGTTTCACTTCCCGGCGTTGCCCGACCCGCCGACAGGGTAGATCTTGGGGAGGCGCGCGTCGACGGGCGACAGAGGCGGGAACTTCGCGTGCGGCTCGGTCTGATACCAGTACGCTACGCTGAAGAAGTTGTCGGAGCGGTCATTGGCGTGCCCATGCTCGATGGTGGCGCGGATGGATTGGGTGAATGGAATGGGCGAGTCCAGGTGGAACCGGTAGACCGACCACCGCGCTCCCGCGTTGTAGCCGCCCCGCACGGGACAGCCGAACAGTAGATAGTTGAATGCTCCGGCATCAAATCCCCAGGCGCCCAGGTAATAATCCTCGGAACCCGTTCCATTGATGGAAGGCAGCTTTTCACCGTCCACGAAAATCATGTCATCGCCTTCGCCCCACCAGCCGTCGTGGTTCTGGAAAATGCTCTGTGTCACGCCCACGAACTGCCCACGGCCCGTGGCTTCCATGAAGACGTAGTTATCCTTGCCGTCCAGATTAATTGTCTCTTTCCCTCCCTGGCAAGGCGTGCATTGGCGGTACTGCGCATGGAAATAGAAGCTCTCGGGCGGCAGAGGCTGGGAGTAGACCCGCAGGTCGATGTTGTAGTAGAAGCTCCCCACCTTCTGCGTTCCTTCGTTGGTCACCGTGATTTTCGCCGACTTTTGAAACGGCATCGGGAAGAAACAGTTCAGCGCTTGCGCGGAGCCGACTGCTAGAGGCAACGACTCGTAAAGGAAGTACTCCCCGTTGCCGAGACCGAAGAAATCTCCGATGGGCGTTTCCACACTCGGCTCACTCTCGCCGTCCCAATACATCCGCAGGACCAGTTTCTTCAGGTGATAGATTTCCGGCGAAGAAATAGTGATCCAGATGTGTGAAATCTCGCCAGGCCCTTTCTCCTCGAGCAAGGTGAGCGTCTGCCCGGGGTCGATGGGCCGGGCGTCGGCGTTCCCGCCCGTCCGGTCATAACTTGAAATGCGAAGCAATTTGTAATCCTTCGCCCGCGGCAGCTCTCCCAACCAGCCGCTCAGAGACTGGCCGAATCCTGCTGGCGCCAGCAAGAACATTGCGAGGATGAGATTCCAGATTCTGAAACGCGTCATTGCCTTCCCTCCTGTCAATTCGATCGCTCAATTTTCAATCATCAATCGTCAACTACTTGCCCGCGTTTCCCGGTCCACCGACGGGATAGAGCCGCGGCAAACGCTCATCCACGGGCGGCAGGGGTGGGAACGTCGCGTGCGGCTCGGTCTGATACCAGTAGGCCACGGAAAAATAGTTGTCCGAGCGGTGGTTGGCGTGCCCATGCTCGATGGTGGCTCGTATCGACTTGGTAAACATAATTGGCGAATCGAGGTGAAAGCGATAGACCGACGAGCGGCTTCCGGCGCGTTCTTCGCCTTTCACGGGCGCGCCGAACAGCGCATAAGAGAATGCCTGATTGCCAAAGTCCCACGCCCCGAGAAAGTAATCCTCCGAACCTGTGCCGTTGATGGAAGGCAGCTTTTCGCCATCAATAAAAAACATGTCGTCGCCTTCGCCCCACCACGCATCCTGGTTTTGGAACACGGACATGGTCACGCCCACATAGTGGCCGCGTCCCGTGGCTTCCATCCAAACATAGTTGCCTTCGCCCGTGAGGTTGGGCCGGTCATCGACAAACGGGTTGCCGTTCGAGCTCCATTGGTTCGTCCAGCCCTGGTTGGGCGTGGCCTGACGATATTGGGCATGGAAGTAGAGCGTATCGGCACGCAGAGGCTTCTTGTACGCCCGGTAATCGATATTGAGATAGAAGGCATCCACCGGCATTTTCCCTTCATTGGTCACTGTGATCTTGCCCATTTTCTGGAAGGGCATGGGGAAAAACGAATTCAGGGCCTTGGCGGAACCCACGGCCAGCGGGAGCGACTGGTACATGAAATACTCCCCCAACCCCAGCCCGAAGAAGTCGCCGACAGGCGCTTCCACGCTGGGTGTGGGTTCATTGTCCCAGTACATCCGCAAGACCAGTTTCTTCAGGTGAGCCTCTTCAGGGCTGGCGATGGTAAACCAGATGTGCGTGATGACCCCCGGGCCCGATTCTTCGAAGACCGTAAAAGTTTCTCCGGCAGCGATCTTGCGCATGTCAGCATTCCCGCCGGAGTGGTCGTAGCTGGAAACTCGCTTGAGGACGTAGTCCTGCGGTTGGGTAAGATCAGCCATCAGGCCGCCGGGGTGTTGGGCGCGCACGGGCGCGGCCAGTGCCAGGGCGACGATTACTATTCCCAGTTCGCGCATCGAGACCTCCGAATCGTCAACATTCAGAACCTGGAAAAGTGCGCGCGATTCTACCACACGGCCGCCACGCGGCGCGACGGAACTTCCGTCGGCCTGGAAGTCGGGCGGGGAGGGCAGGACCGGAGAGGCCAACCGCGGCTATCAACTCTCTCGTAGCACGGTCGCCCGCCCCGGCGTGCCGAGGGCCCCGACCGTGTGCTCTGGGTGGGGAATTCATCCTGTCATGGGCGGCGCGGCACGTTAACTTCGGAGCGCGGAGACGGGAAAGAGCTGGCGACAAACGGCGCCTTCTGGAGAGCGCCCTGTTCCACCGGATGCATCCAAACCCCGCTGCTTCTGCCGCCCGCCAGGATTCCGAAGTTGCTGCGCAAAAGCGCCGGGGGCCTCGACTTCGCTCCCGAGCGGCGTTAAGCTTGCACGGGGGCGAGCACGGCGGGCTTGCCCGAGAGACATATGCGCCGAGCCAGGATTCGCGAAATCTCCGGCGCCAGCAACGCGCTGCTGAAAGTCTTCCGGCGCGCGCTGGCAGAAGGAACCACGCGCCAAGGTTGGCTGGCAGTCGAGGGCCCTTTCCTGCTGGAAGAGGCGCTCAAGGCCGCTCCTCGCGCTAAAGTCCACAGCGTGCTCGCAAGCTGCACCGGCGCGGAGAAATTCGCCCAGCTCCTCAAGCGGGTCCCGGAAAACACAGAAGTTGCCCAAGTCGCCGACCGGGTCTTCCAGCAAGTCGCCCAGACCCAAACACCGCAGGGGGTTGCCGCGCTGGTGGAGCTTTCGGCATGCGATCTCGACCAGACCCTCGCGCACCGCGACATCCTGCTGTTGGTGGCGTGCGGCATCCAGGACCCGGGGAACCTCGGGAGCATGATGCGCAGTGCTCAGGCCTTCGCCGGGACGGCGCTCCTCACGCTGAAGGAAACTGTCAGCCCCTTTAATCCCAAGGCGGTGCGCTCCTCAACCGGCGCCATCTTCCGACTCCCGATCTTTTGCGACCTGGAAGCCCAGTCGCTTTTCGACCGCCTGCGTGCCGCTTCCGTTCGCATAGTGGCTGCTGACCGCCGCAGCCCGTCCCCGCTCGCGCTAGCGGACTTGACCAGCCCGCTGGCCATCCTGATCGGGAGGGAAGCCACCGGCCTCCCCGAGGAAATCTCCCGGGAAGCCCATCAGCTTTTGAGTATTCCGATTTCACCGGGGATGGATTCGGTGAATGCCGCTACGGCCGCTAGCATCTTTCTCTATGAGGCGGCCCGGCAGCGCGGCTTTCGATATTGAGCCATCGGGCGATCGGGCCATTGAGAGATCGGACCATGGGTCGGACTCTGCCCTGGAGACGGATTCGCCGCGTCCCCAAATGGCTCGATGACCCGATAGCCCGATGAATCAATTCTTCCATGAGCTTGTTTGAGCCCCCTCCCACTCGCGCCTCACCCGAGCGACGTAGTCTCTCGTCGCCGCTGGCCGACCGCATGAGGCCCGAAACGCTTGAAGAGTTCGTGGGCCAAGTCCACATCTTGGGGGTCGGCAAGCCGCTCCGGAAACTAATCGAACGCGACGAACTGGCCTCCATGATCCTGTGGGGGCCGCCGGGCTCGGGGAAGACCACGCTGGCCGCGATCATTGCGCGCAAAACCCGCAGCGACTTCCTCCGTTTCAGCGCCGTTCTGTCAGGGATCAAGGAAATCAAGGAAGTGATGGCCGCGGCAGAAAGAGCGCGGCAATACGGCCGCCGGACTGTCCTGTTCGTGGATGAGATTCACCGCTTCAACAAGGCGCAGCAGGATGCCTTCCTGCCCTACGTCGAGCGCGGCGATATCGTGCTGATCGGCGCCACCACGGAGAATCCTTCGTTCGAGGTGATCGCGGCGTTGCTTTCGCGCGCCAAGGTCTACATGCTCTCCGCCCTCTCGACGGATGAGATCATGACCCTCTTGCACCGCGCGGTGGCAGATGAAAAGCGCGGCTTGGCTTCCCAACGCGTTCAGATCTCCGAGGAGTTGCTGCGGCAGATTGCTGTCTTCTCCAATGGCGACGCGCGCGCCGCTTATAACACCCTGGAAGTGGCCGTGGCCGCGGCGCCGCGCGATCCCGCTACGCGGGACGCCCTGGTCACCGAGACCATCATCGAAGACGCTATCCAGCGCAAGATGCTCCTCTACGACAAGGCGGGCGAGGAGCACTACAACCTGGTTTCAGCGCTCCACAAGTCCGTCCGCAACTCGGACCCCGACGCCGCGCTCTACTGGCTAGGCCGGATGTTGGAGGCAGGCGAGGACCCGCTCTACGTCGCGCGCCGTTTGATTCGCATGGCGTCGGAAGACATTGGCCTGGCCGATCCCCACGCGCTCAACGTGGCCGTCGCCGCCATGCAAGCCGCGCATTTTGTGGGCATGCCGGAAGGGAACCTGGCGCTGGCCGAAGCTGCCGTGTATTTGGCCTTGGCGCCCAAGTCCAACGCGCTCTACGTCGGCTATGGCGAAGTTGCAAGCGACGCGCAGAAAACCATCGCGGAACCCGTGCCATTCCATCTGCGTAACCCGGTGACCGGGCTGATGGCGAGCTTCGGCTACGGCAAGGGTTATCAGTACGCGCACAAAGCCGAAGACAAGCTCACGGATATGCAGTGCCTGCCCGATAACCTGAAGGAGCGCCGCTACTACCGTCCCACCGACGAAGGCTTCGAGAGAAAGCTGAAAGAAAAACTCCAGGCCATCCAGGAGTGGAAGAAGAAATACGCTCAGCGGTAGGGGAGGGCCTTCCCGACTACGCCGGGACAGGTTACGGCCCTCCCGTGTGGGGTTGACCGGCCAGAATTGCGGAACTTATCGTTAGCATCAGCCGTGCGAGGTTTCGGCTCACCGCGTCCCAGAACTCGCGGCAGATAGCTTCGCCAGCACGTTCCGATTGTGTTCCAACAGGCCATCGAGCGAGCCAAAGCGATGCCACTCCAGGATGCGGTCGAGGCCGTAGAATTCCCTCTCCGCTTCGGCCAAGTCCTTGCGCACGGCCGGTGATTCTTCCGCCTTCTGCCGCAGTTTTTTCAGCGTACCCTGAACCTCAAGAAGCAAAGTGTTCAGTTCCAGGATCTTCTGTCGGCGGGGAGCCACAATTCCCGGCGGCTCCATAAAAGCCTCAGCCAGTATCCTGCCGTCGGCATTCGGCGGCGGCTTCACCCCCATGAGAAAACAGAGGGTGGGAACGATGTCGATCTGTTCGCTGTAAGGGAAGCGCTGGGCGGGGCGGATTCCGGGGCCCGCCACCACCAGCGGCATGGCCCACCCATCCTGCTCCTCCGGGCGATGCCAACCGCTATCGGCTTCGCCGTGGTCTGCGGTCACGAAGAGCGCCGTCTTCTCCCTCAACCCGAGGGCCGCGAGTTCGTCCAAAAGCATTCCCAGGCACTTGTCGGCCTGTAGAGCCGCTTTGCGGTAGGGAGACCCCTCAGCCCAGATATTGCCTCGCCAGGGAACTGCGGGATCGGTTTCCGTGTAGCTGGCATAACCCGCATCTCCGACATTTTGCAAATGAATCAGCATAAAGGCCGGGCGTTCCCTGCGCAGAAACTCGATAGCCCAGGCAATGGCCTGGCGATCGTCGGCCCTCCCCATATAGGTCAGATGGAAGCCCACATTGAGGGTTGTATAGGCGAGGTCGTTGGCGACGTGGGCAGTGATCCGGTCCGGGAAGAAAGATTGCTGCACGTACTTCTGCCCGGTCCGCAGCAGCACCGTGCCCGCCAGCAGGACAGGATTTGGGATGGATGCCTGGCTGAACTGAAGCCAGTTTTCAATCTGAGGATGAGCAGGCATCACGGTGTATGACTTCTCGTAGTATGTCCCCGCGGCGATCAGCCTCCTGAGATTATCGAGAGGCAGGCGGTCCACAGCCTTGTAACTGAGGCCATCAATGATGAAGATCACCGCGTGCTCGGGCGGTGCGCCGCGGGCGAACAGCGTCGTGCTCGCTAGAACGGGTATGCCCAGCAGGAGGAAGTCCGGCAGGCGAGTAAGCACGCAATTCATGGTCAATCCTCCTTTCTCATCGCTGCCTTCTCTTTGCGCGCCTTTATTCGAACATAAATCTTCGTTGGAGTCAGCTTCCGAGTTTGAGTTGGCCGCAGGACTCCGGACTTGATGAGGGAAGGACGGGTGGCAGAGCAGGGTCTGGCGTGGGAACAGTGGTGCGCAGTTTTTTTTCGGCAACGTAGAAGAGCGGCACTACCCAAAGGTGCGCCGCGTCCCGCGCCTCCCCTAACTCCTGAGGAAGAGGATAAGTTGACGACGGGCTCTAAATTCCTTCGCTGACGAACCGTTTGGCGTGTTCTTTGAGGATGCAACGATCCTGGACGACGGTGAGGCCGGCGGCTCGGGCGCGTTGGGCGGCTTCTTCGTGGATCACGCCCTCCTGCATCCAGACCACCTTGGCGTGCTTGCGGATGGCCGCTCCGACGACTTCCGGCACGAACTCCGGCTGGCGGAAGATCACGACCACTTCCAGAGGTTCGGGGACGTCGTCGAGCGAAGGGTAGGCCTTCTCACCTAAAACGAACTTCTCGTTGGGATTCACAGGAATAATGCGATAGGCGTGGCCCTGCATGTACGCCGCGACACCGAAGCTGGGGCGCGCGTGCTTCGAGGACAGGCCTACAACGGCCAGCGTCTTGTATTTTTCGAGAATTTCCGTAATGGTGTCCGGCATCGTTGCGTCTTGCCAAAGCACGTAGCGCCTCTCACCCCGGCCTACCCGCCGGCGCCCCAGCGCCGGGAGCCTCTGGGGGCGCACGCCACCCCGGCTAGGGAGGGCCCCGCCGCCCGGAGGGCTCTGAGCCCCGTAGGGGGCTGGTAGGGGCGGCCTGGGGCCGCCCGGGGGAGGGCAGAGCCCTGCCCTACAAGTTAGCCGTCTTTACGGCGGCAGCGGCCACGCGGTGCAGGGCTTCCAGGAAGATCTCGTTGTCATGGTGTGTTCCGACGGTGACCCGCAGCGACGTGGGGAAGCCGTAAAGCTTCATGGGGCGCACGATCACGCCCGCATGGAGCAGCCGCATGAAATCTTCCTCGCAGTCCCGGCCCGTGTCGATGAGCAGGAAATTGCCGACAGCAGGCGTGTAACGCACACCCTCGAGCGTCAGCTCTTCCGTAAGGAATTTCATTTCACGCCGATTCGATTCGACCGACCGCGCCACGTGTTCATGGTCATCCAACGCCGCCATTCCCGCCGCCTGGGCCACACTCGAAGCGTTGAACGGCGAGCGAATGCGATTGAGGCATTCGATCAGCTCCGGATGCCCCATCCCACAGCCCAGTCGTATTCCCGCCAGGCCATGCACTTTTGAAAAGGTCCGCAGTACGAGGATGTTCCGGCCGGCCCGAACGTGGTCCAGCGAGCGAGAATAATCCGGCCGCTGGACGTACTCGTAATACGCCTCATCTAGCACCACCAGGATGCGCGGTGGAAGAGCGTCCAATAACTTGTCCAGCTCATCAGCCGTGAACATCGTGCCGGTGGGGTTATTGGGATTCCCGAGGTAGATCACCTTCGTTCTCTGCGTGACCGCGTGCGCGATGGCCGGGAGATCAAAGGTCATCTCGCGCATGGGTGTCAGGACCAAGCCTGCGCCCATGTCCTCGATCGCCAGCCGATACATGTAGAACGCCGACTCCGAGGTGATAGCCGCGTCGCCTCCGGTCAGAAACGTTTTGGCCACGAGTTCGATCAGGTCGGTGGACCCCGCCCCCAGGATGACCTGGTCCATGCTCAGCCCGTGGATTTCGGCCAGCTTCCTGCGCAGGTAGTAGCCGCCTCCGTCGGGGTAGTAGTGAATATGCTGCAGAAACTTCTGGACAGCTTCCTGGGCTTTCGGCGAAGGACCCAGCGGATTCTCGTTGGAAGCCAGCTTGATGGCCGTCCGCCCCAGCTCCCGTTCGACTTCTTCGATAGGCTTGCCCGGAGGGTAGGGCCGGATGCGACTCGACCAGGTGGGAAGTATTTCGTAGATCGGCGAACGCGGCATGAAAAGCAGGTTCCAGAGTGTAGGGGCGGGCTCAGCCCGCCCGTGGGAGGGCAAAGCCCTCCCCTACCCTGCCCCCTTCCAGTTTTTCAAACGCTCCACCTCGGCCGGCGATAGATGCCGGAACTGTCCCGGCGCAAGGCCGTGATCGGTAAGAAACGCTATCCGCACGCGCTTTAACTTTACCACCGGCTGCCCGATCCGCTCAAACATGCGGCGCACCTGATGGTAACGGCCTTCGACGAGCATGATTTCATACCAAGGTTTCTCGCGTTCCGCAAGGGGCCGGATCCGGGAAGGAGCCGTGCGCCGCCCATCGAGCACGATCCCCTCGTCGAGTTTCTTGAGGTCGCTGGGATCGGGACGCCCAGCCAGCTTGACGTGATACGTCCGGGGGATGCCGGAAGCGGGTGACATGAGGAAATTGGCCAGCTCGCCATCGTTGGTCAGAAGCATCAGGCCGGAGGAATGATAGTCTAGCCGCCCCACAGGATAAACCCTCTGCTTGAGGCCGCGCACGAGTGAGACCACTGTAGGACGCTCCTGCGGGTCGCGCACGGTGGAGACGTACCCCACCGGCTTGTTGAGCAGCAAGTAGACACGCTGGGAGGAGGCCCGCAGGCGCTTGCCATCCACCCGGATATGGTCGCGTTCGGGATCAGCCTTGGACCCAAGCTGCATTACTACCTGGCCGTTCACCGTCACGCGGCCCTGAAGGATGAGCTCTTCGGCCTTGCGGCGTGACGCAAGGCCGACATCGGCGATGATTTTCTGAAGTCGCTGAAGCATAAGAGCAGGGATTCGGAATTCGGGCTTGGGGATTCGGCATTCCTCCAGCGGCCTTGTACGAATTCCCAATCCCGATTCCCGAATCCCTAAGCCTTGGGCTCGGTGGACGCGGGCGCGCTGGAGCTGCCTTCGCCGGGTGTTGCGGGCGCCTGAGGCGCGGGCACTTCGCTCGCCGTCAGCCCTTCCTCCGCTGCCGCCAACTCGGAACCCAGCGCCCGCCGCGCAAGTTCTTCAAACTCTTTGAGGCTCGGAAGCTCGCCCACGTCTTTCAGCCCGAAGTGCACCAGGAAATCCCGCGAGGTCCGATAGAGAATCGGCCGCCCGACGACGCTCTTCCGTCCGGCGGTCACCACCAGTTTCTTCTCGAGCAGCGTGTGCATGACACCCGCGCAATCGACGCCGCGAATTTCATCGATCTCCGGCAGGGTCACGGGCTGCCGGTAAGCAACCACCGCCAGCGTCTCCAGCGCCGGCTTCGACAGCCGGATGGGCGCCTTCAAGCTTTTCACGAATTGGCGCAGGACTTCGTGGTGCTCGGGTTTAGAAGAGAATTTGTGCCCTCCAGCGACCTGTCGAATCTGAATCCCGTGTTGAGGCTGCTGGTACTGCGCCACCAACTCTTCGAGCTTGGCCTTCACCCGGTCGCGCTCTTCACCTTCGAGCGCCCGCAAGATGCCGTCGAGTGTCACCGGCTCGGGCGCCACATAGATAATGGCCTCAAGGAGAGCCTTCAAGGTCTCGTCACTAAGCATACAAGCAGCTTTCGCCGATCAGTCGCTAGTTGTCCGTTGCTGGTGGCCCATGCACGGGGCGCTTACCTCAGGATTCAGGATTTAGGATTCAGTGCCCCTCCAGTCATAGTTCCAACCCGAAGACCCCGTATTCGCAACTGGCAACTGACAACTGGCTACTGGCAACTGACTACTGACCACTGACAGCTAATGAAAGCTTTCCTCCAAACCTGCCTGGAGTGCTTCGGCGTTCGCCGCGGATAGGATCTCTTCAAACCGCTTGCTCTTCACGACGCTAATGGACGCGAAGAGGTCCTTTTGCCGAAGCAGGATGGCGCGCAGCCTCACGAGCTCAAGCAATGCCAGGAACAGCGCGATGAGCGCCTGTCGCCAGAAGTAACCCGCCATCAAATCTTCCAGCAGGACCGGCCCGGAACACCTGCCCAGCACCTGCTTGAGGTGTTCGATCATCTGGGCCACAGTCACCTCTTCGCGGCGAATTTCTATTTGGGGCCGCCTCTTGGCGCGCTCGAGGATTTCGCGGAAAGCCGAAATCAGGTCGAAGGCCGAGACGGCGAGGCCGGGCTCGTCCTCCGCCTCTACAAATTCGCCGATTCCCGGCTCGGACCACATGGCGTCCTCGACCAGGCGCTTGGATTGAAGCATTTGCGCCGCGTTCTTAAACTGCTCGTGCTCGAGCAGGCGGTGCACCAGTTCCTGACGCGGGTCCTCCAGTTCCTCCGGCGGCGCCGTCGGGTCGGGAGGCAAAAGCATCCTCGATTTGATGTAAATGAGCGTGGCCGCCATGAAAATGAATTCGCCCGCCACGTCGATGTTGAGCTCCTCGAGCACGTGGAGGTAGTCCAGGTACTGCTGCGTGATCTTGGCGATGGGGATGTCGTAAATGTTGAGTTCCTGCTTCCGGATGAGACCGAGGAGCAAGTCGAGTGGTCCCTCGTAAATCTCGATCTTGACGGTTGGGGCCGGGACAGAAGCGTGCGTGACACGCTTCGGGGCGGGAGTGGGCGCAGCGCCTGGTGCGCCCGCAGGGGGCGCTTCCGGGTTCAGCTCGCGAGGCTCGTCCATAAGTCAGGTGTCAGGTGCCAAGTTCCGGGTATGGGGTGCTAGGTGCTGGGTGCTAGGGAATCCTTGCCCGGTGGTGAATTGAGAGCTCGACGCCCGCCAGAACCTAGAACCCAGCACCGAGCCCCCAGCTCCTCAAGTTAGTCTCACCGCCGCCCGTACTTCGGCCATGGTGGCTTGCGCGATGGCGCGCGCCTTCCGAGTGCCTTCCTCGAGCACGTCCCAAACGAGCTGCGGCTTTTGTTCATAAGGCTTCCGGCGCTGCTGGATAGGCGCCAGGCAAATGTTCAGGTGCTCGGCCATCAGCTTCTTGCATTCCACACAGCCAATTTCCGCGGTCCGGCATTCGCGATTCACGCGGTTAACAACCCCTTCGGGCGAGAAGATCTTATGGAGGTCAAACACGGGGCACACCTCCGGGTTACCCGGATCCGTGCGACGCTTGCGAGCGGGATCCGTCATGTAGCCGGCGAGGTTCTTGGATACTTGCTCCGGCGTGTCCGTCAGGAAGATCGCATTGTTGTAGCTCTTCGACATCTTCCGGCCATCGGTGCCGGGCAAGCGTGGGGATGAGGTGAGGAGAGCTTCCGGCTCCGGGAAGATACGGCAAAGGTCGCCCAGATCATTATTCAGGTACCCTGCCCTGAATTCCAAAGGGGCGTGCCGAAATGCCCCCTGGATCGCCGCGATCTTTTCCCTTCGAGACACGTCCGCGTACAGGCCGGGAACCAAGGAAGCGATTCCCGCCTTTGTCGCCAAGCCTGGCAATGCCTCAGTGGAAACGTCGCGGACGATCAGTTCGCCGAACGCGAGATTGAATCGTCGCGCCACTTCGCGTGTCAGCTCCACGTGCGCCACCTGGTCTTCGCCAACGGGCACGTAGTTCGCCTTGTACATCAGGATGTCCGCGGCCTGCAGCAGCGGATAGCCGAGAAACCCGTACGTGTGCAGATCGCGGTCCGTGATGTTCTCGAGCTGCTCCTTGTACGTGGGTACACGCTCCAGCCAACTGAGCGGCGTCACCATGGAGAAGAGCAGGTGCAGCTCCGCGTGTTCCGGCAAGCGCGACTGGATAAAGAAGGTGGCCTTGTTGGGATCGAGTCCCGCCGCCAGCCAGTCTGCCACCATCTGCCAGGTATTGTCCTTCAATTCGCTGGTGTCCGCGTATTCCGTCGTCAGCATGTGCCAGTCGGCGACGAAGTGAAAACTCTCATACTCGTCTTGGAGCTTGACCCAGTTCTGAAGCGCGCCCACCAGGTTGCCCAGGTGAAGCTTACCCGTGGGGCGCATGCCGCTCAGAACGCGCTGCCGTTGGTTGGTTCCCTGCATCACTTGTTTCGCCCTGGATTTCCCACTGGAGGTTACAGAAGAAAGAGTCGCGCCTGGCTTCCATCTGCCCGCCGTTTGCCTAACGTGCCATCGTAGCACAGGTCAGCGAAAACACGAAGGGAGCTTCCAGACTTGCCTCAAAGCTACACGCGGGCTGCGTCGGCGGGTGCTTGACCGGCTAGCTTTGAGTTTTGCCCCGAGCCTTGACGTTTCATGTCTTTTGCCCACCGCATTTCCTCCGGCGCGAAACCGCGGGTTCAGGTATATTTCTGTTTTGCTAGCATGTCACAGAAACAGATTAAGAAGTCAGCCCGCCCCCCGGCGCGCTCCATCGCCAGAGCGTCTCGCCGCCGGAGGCTCTAGCGACCCGTGTGCTCTGGAGCATCGGCGACCTTGGCTCAGGAGGGCGGGCCGCGCAGGAGTGGAGTGTCCGTCAACTGACGGGCGGGGTGAGGGCCAGCTCACTTATCATCAAACCCATGGAGGATGACCCTTGCACACAGTGTTCCGCTATCGTGTGGTGACAATCGCGTTGAATAGCCTCTCAGTTCTGCTCCTGGCCGGGTCGGCAATCGGCTCCAGCGTCACCGACCCCTGGACGAAAGCGCAACTGATCTCGCCCGAGTCTCTGAACAAGCGATTGGCTGAGACGGAAGGCGCCAAGCCGCTCATCATCTATGTGGGATTTCGTCCCCTCTATGTCCAGGGGCACATTCCCGGCGCGGTGTATTATGGGCCTGCCGCTCGGCCCGAGGGGCTCGCCGAATTGCGGAGGCATCTACGGGAGCTTCCGCGACACAAGGAGATCATTCTTTATTGCGGTTGCTGTCCCTGGCATGAATGCCCTAACATCCGTCCCGCCTTCCAGGCGCTGAAGGAAATGGGGTTCACGCGGCTCAAGGTCGTGGACATCCCGAACAGGTTCAGCGCGGACTGGGCCGCCAAGGGATATCCGTTAGAGAAGGGGGAGTAGCGCATTTCGCTCCCCCGGGGCCGCTGGGGAGAAGAGAGGAGGGGAGAAATGTGGGCCTTTTCCAGTTCCGAGGAACTCTTCAAGTGGTGCAAGATTCCTCCAGAGGAATTGCCGCGGCATCCCGGGGCGAAGGTCAAGCTCAAGATTGTGCCTACGCCGCACGCCGTCTACGAGGAATTCGCCAATACGATGGTCGAAGAAGTGAAGGCCCACAGCGCTGCGGGAATACCCACGAGCTGGATTCTTCCCTGCGGCCCGCGCGGGCAATATCCTTTGTTCATCGAGCGGGTGAATCGCGAGCACATCAGCCTGAGGAACGTTCACATCTTCCATATGGATGATCACCTGGACTGGCAGGGGCGCCACCTGCCGCTCGACCACCCGTATTGCTACGAAGGCTGGATGACCCGGAACTTCTACGACCGTATTCATCCGGATTTAAGTGTCCCACCCGCGCAGCGGCATTTCCCCCGCGTCTCGGCCGTCGACGAGATGGCGGCCAAAATCCAAGAAGTGGGCGGCATTGACACCACCTACGGCGGCATCGGTTATCGAGGCCACATCGCCTACAACGAGCCGCCGCGGTCTCCCTGGTACCGGATCAGCGTCGAACAGTTCCGGAGCTCGACTACGCGCATCCTTCACCTGAACGAAGACACCCTGATCGCCCTGAGCCAGCGGGGCGCCGGAGGCTGCTCGGATGTCATCCCGCCAATGGTCATCACGCTCGGGATGCGGGAGCTCCTCTCCTCCAAGCGCCTCCGGCTCTATAGTGAAACGGGCGCGTGGAAACAAACCGTCATTCGCATCCTCCTGTTCGGGCAGGTGAGCCCCGAAATTCCTGCTACCTACTGCCAGGAACATCCAGACTGCGTGGTGACGGTCGATGAAGCCACGGCCGCTTGCCCTCCTCTCGGAATCTGATGCTTGATCGAGGTAGCGATGGAACGCCAAGGCGTAGTCGTCGTGGGAAGCCATGTGCAGGGGCTGTTCATGCGGGTCTCGCACTTTCCCACGGCCGACGAGACGGTGCTGGGTTGGGATTATAAGGAAGCGCTCGACGGCGGCAAGGGTTCGCATCAAGCGATTGCCTGCGCGCGACTCGGCTTGCCCACTCACTTCGTGGGCCGGGTGGGCAAGGATCGGCTCGGCGATACCGGCGCCCAGTGGATGTCCGACGCCGGCGTGGACTTGACGTATTTGTTCCGGAGTGAAAAGACGGCGACCGGCTGCGGCTTCGTCATGATCAACCCCGAGGGAGTACCCGCCATCACCACCGCCATGGGCGCCAACGAAGAGTTCTCGCCTGCCGATGTCGATCGCGCCGCGCCCGCCCTCGAGCGCGCCAAGCTTGTACTTGTCACCTTCGAGATCCCGGTCCCCACAGCGCTCTATGCCGTCCGCCGCGCCAAAGAACTCGGCGCCTACACCATTCTTACGCCCGGCCCCGCAGAGCCTCTGGCGCGTGATGCGCTCACCGGGCTCGATGTCCTTGTCCCTAACGAGACCGAAGCCAATATCCTGACGGGACGGCCGCCGGATGATTCCGCTGTGCCCTCCGAGGTGGTGCGCAGGCTGCGGGAGTACTTCGGGCTTGAGCGGGTGGTGATCACGATGGGGGAACGCGGCGCGTTGGTGGTGGAGGGGCCGAAGCAGCAAATGGTTCCGGCGTTCAAGGTCCAGGTCGTGGATACACCGGGCGCTGGAGACGCGTTCACGGCCGGGCTCGCCTTTGGACTGATAGCCGGAGCGCCCCTCGTAGCAGCAGCGCGGTTCGGCTGTCTAACGGCCGCGCGCGCGGTCACAGTCCGGGAAAGCGTTCCGTCGTTTGGCACCTTGGGCGAGATTCGCGAATTCGCCGCCCGACACGGGTTTGAGGTTTCCCCTGCCGTGTGTGCGGCTATGTAACGGGGGCCCACGAGGGCGCGTGAGAACCCGTCCGCACGCGCTGGAGCGGGTCACGGCGGCGAGCAGAGCCGCAAGGGGTACCCATTCATGAATGATCCGCGGTAGGCGCATGCCGCGCGGCTCCACCCGTCAAACCACCTTGCCTCCGTCCCACACTCGGCAGAATAATGTCTCTATGGGCGCGATGCTGAAGTTGAACCCCGCGCAAGGAAGGGCCGTGGAACATGGCGAAGGCCCGCTGCTGATTATGGCCGGGCCGGGCAGCGGCAAGACGCGGGTCATCACCCAGAGGATTGTTTATTTGCTCGAGTGGGGACGGCGGTCAGAGACAGCCGCCACCGCGACTGGGGTCCGGCCCGAAAACATCCTTGCGCTGACGTTCACGGACAGGGCGGCGGAGGAAATGCAGCGCCGCGTCCAAAAGGCGCTGCCGGAGCTCGCGACCCCACCCCACATTTCCACCTTCCACGCCTTTTGTTACGGAGTCCTGCGCAAGCGGCACTTCGAGCGGGTCCTGCTCGACAAGGTTGACGTTTGGATCTTCCTGCGGCGGCGCATGGAAAAGCTCGAGCTCGACTTCTACCGGAAGCTTGCGGAGCCGGGTGCCTTTCTCCACGCTCTGAATGATTTCTTCTCGCGCTGCCAGGACGAGCTGATCGAGCCCGGCGATTTCGAAAATTATGTGGACCGGCTCGAAAAGGAATTTCTCGCGGGCACGCCGCACCTTGACCCCGCCGAGCGAAAGCTCCGGCTTGAAGAAATCCAGAAGAAGAAAGAACTGGCGCGCGTCTTCCGGAATAGCCGGAAATTGATTGAAGAAGCCGGGTGCTCAAGTCTGGGGAGCCTGATCCCGGAGACCGTCCACCTATTCGACCGTGAGCCGGAAGTATTGCAATCCTACCAGGAGCGCTTCCGCTACGTCCTGGTGGACGAATTCCAGGACACCAACTACGCGCAAGTGGAATTGCTCCGGCGGCTGGTGAAGCCGCCTTTCAACGTCACTACCGTCGGCGACGACGACCAGGCCATCTATCGCTTCCGCGGGGCCTCGCACGGCGCCTTCCAGATGTTTGATGAGGCGTTTCCCGGCCACCTGACCATATATCTTGACCGCAACTACCGCTCCACGAAGCGCATCCTGCGCGTCGCAGACGTGGTCATCGCCAAGAACGACCGCTACGAGCAGAAGCCCGAACTCCGGACCGACAAGGAGGAGGGCAATCCGGTTTTCCTGCTGCAGTCTGCGGATTACTTGAGCGAGGCTCGCTGGATCGCGGACGAAGTCGAGCGCCTGGCCCGACACGGCACTCCTCTCGGTGACATCGCGGTCCTTTACCGCGCGCACAGCTACCGCGACCTGCTGGTGGACGAATTCAGGCGCAGAAAAATTCCGTTTTGGGTCCGCGGGCTTTCCATTCTTTCCACGATCATTCTGCGCGATGTGCTCGCCTACCTGAACGCGGTCCACTCGCCGCACGACAACATCAGCCTGACGCGCCTGCTGCTGGTGCCCCGCTGGAATTTCCCGGAGGAACTGGCGGTGGAGGTCCGCAGGCAGGCTGCGAGGAACCGCTGTTCACTCTATGATGTCCTGGAAGCGCGCGAACAGGCCTCGACCGACGCCCGCGTGGCCACCACAGGTTGGCCGGAGCTGCAAGAACTCCTCGTCGAACTCCGGAAATTCGCCGAGCACGCGCCGATGAGGGCTCTGCTGGACCGGCTGATCAGCCGCCTGGGAGTCGCTTTCCTTCCGCACGACCCTGACTCAGGGTATCTGAACGCCTTCCGCAATTTTCTCGACCAATGGGAAGCCAAGAGCGAGACCCGGAAGTTCTTCGAATTCAGGGAATACTTCCAATACTTTCTCGAGGCGGGAGGGTCCATCGACGCTCCGGAGCCGGAGACGGCAAGCGGCGCGGTGCAAATGATGACCGTCCACGCCGCCAAGGGCCTGGAGTTTCCTGTGGTCTTCGTCTTGAGCGTCGCCCCGCGCCGCTTCCCGCACTACGAGCAAAAGCCGGTAATCGAATTCCCTGAGGAGCTGCGTAAAGGACCTCGGCCGCCCAAGGACATTCATCAACAAGAAGAGCGTCGCCTGTTCTACGTGGCGATGACGCGCGCGCAGGAACGCCTCAATATTTCCAGTGTCGCCAAGCCCGGCCAAAAGCCTTCCGCCTTTGTGGACAATCTACTTTCCAACGCGCTGGTGGCCGCCCGCGACATTGAACGCATCCAGGTTGCTGCATCTCCCGCCGAGACAAAACCTGCCTCACCCGTCCTGCCCTCAGGACCGGCCACGCGCGCCGAACCACAGCCAGGCTTGTTTAACGGTGGTGCAAACTCGGGCAGCGTCCATCCGCCCATTGCGTGGTGGGCCAGCCAGCCGCCTCCCGCCCTACCGAATGAGAAACTCCAGCTCAGCGCGTCGGCGATTGAGGACTATCAGGATTGCCCGCAGAAATTTAAATTCAGCCACTGCCTGAAGATTCCGACCGGGCCGCAGCCGGCGCTGACCTTCGGCAACATCATGCACCAAAGCGTGCGCCGCTACTTCGAACTTCGCCGGAAAGGCCCGGTGCGCTTCGAAGACGTTGAGGAGTTCTTCCAACGCTCCTGGAAAGACGCGGGGTTCGAGGATGCTTACCAGGAACAGGCTTACAAGAAAGCGGGCCTGGAACAACTGCGCGCGTTCGTGAGCAAGCATGAGCGGAGCGCCACTCTGCCTCTCAGCATGGAGAGCCACTTCGCGCTCGATCTCGGCGGCCTCATCCTGGAAGGGCGCATCGACCAGATCAACCCGCTTCAAGATCAGGCGGTGGAGCTGGTGGATTACAAGACCGGACGGCCGCCGTCGCAAAAGGATGCGGATAAAAGCCTCCAGCTTTCCATCTACGCGCTGGCGGCGCGCGAGCAGATGAAGCTGCACCCTGCCCGCCTCACCTTCTATAGCCTGACCAACAACGAGCCGGTCTTCACCGTGCGGACTTCCCAAGATCTGGAGAAAGTGCTGGGGGAAATCCGCGCCGTGGCTGAGCAAATCCGGCAACAACTGTTTCCCCCTAGACCCGGCTTCGTGTGCAAGTATTGTGACTACGTGATGATCTGCCCGGCGCACGAAGAGGAGTTCTGAGCTGCGGTTCGCGCAGTCGGCGCGTCGTGAAGGAAGAAGGAGATTCGACATGAATACTTGGATCTTGCTCGTTGTCGGTTTGGTTACTGGAGCTGCGGTCGGCTGGCTCTGGGCCAATTCAAAGATCAGGACGCAGCAGCTTGAAGCCGAGGGGAAAATCAAAGCCGCGGAGAGCACAGTCACCGAACTCCGCGGGCAAGTCCTCGATCTCCGTTCCACCCTTGAAAACCTTCAGGACAAGCTGAAGGCGGAGGGTGAACTCCGGGTCGCCGCCGAAACGCGGCTGAAAGAGGCGCGAGCGAACCTCGAGGAGCAGAAGAAAATGCTCGACGAGGCCCGCCAGAAGCTCGCCGACGCCTTCAGTGCGCTGGCCGCAGAAGCTCTGAAGAGTAACAACGAAACCTTCATTGCTCTCGCCAAGAGCACCTTCGAGACAATTCAGGCCCACGCGAAGGGAGACTTGGAGACCCGCCAAAAGGCCATCGACACCCTCATTGGCCCGCTCAAGGAATCGCTTGACCGTTACGAGCACCAGATCCTGGAGATGGAAAAGGGCCGCCAAAAAGCCTATGGCACCCTGGAGGAACAGCTCCGCTCTCTGGCCCAAGCAAATCAGAAGCTGCAGGAAGAGACCAGTCACCTTGCGACCGCCTTGAGTTCACCCCTGAAGGTCCGGGGCCGTTGGGGCGAGCTTACACTGCGGCGAGTCGCCGAACTCGCGGGGATGTCGGAACATTGCGACTTCACGGAACAGGAAACCATTGTGACTGAATCGGGGCCTCAGCGGCCCGACATGATCGTGAATCTTCCCGGAAGTCGCCGGATCGCGGTCGATGCAAAAGTCCCTTTGCAGGCCTTCATGGACGCAGTGGATCCCGAGAGATCAGCAGACGAGAGGAGAGCGGCCCTCGCGAGTCACGGAAAGTTGGTTCGCGACCATATGAATCAGCTCGCGGAACGCCGATATTGGGAACAAATCGGCCCCGAGCTGGAGCTGGTTGTGCTCTTCCTCCCTGGCGAATCCTTTTTTAGTGCCGCGCTGGAACAGGACCGGACACTGATTGAAGACGGGATGCAGAAAAAGGTCGTCCTTGCGACCCCCACGACACTCATCGCGCTGTTGCGGTCGGCGGCCTACCTTTGGCAGCAGGAAAAGATCACGCAGAACGCGAGGCGGATAAGCGACCTGGGGAAGGAGCTTCACGATCGGCTCAGGTCTTTTGTGGGCCACTTTCAGACGCTTGGGTCGACTATTGAACGGGCGGTCGATTCTTATAACAAAGCCGTCGGGTCGCTCGAGTCCCGCGTCCTGCCGTCGGCACGGAAGTTCAGGGAACTGGGAGCGGCGACGGGTGACCAGATCGTTGAGGTCGAGCCTGTGGATGAGATGCCTCGCGCGTTGACGGCGCCGGAGCGGGAAGAGGCAGGTTGATTTCGGGGCGGATGAAGGGCCGGCGACGGGATTTACAGTTCGGGTCTCCTGAGACGCCGTGAAAGACCCCAGAAAAACTTCGGGGATGCATCGCTGCATCCCCGAATGTTCCCATCAATTTTTCGGAAGAGGCTTACCTCTTCTTCTTTTTGGCCTTCTTCTTCGCTGCCATTCTATTCTCCTCCAAACTTCTGAAATTTTCACGCCAGCTTGGCTGGCGGAGCGCGTATTCAATTTACATGTATAGTGACACGGCGTCAGCTTGTCAAGAGGAAAGTGAGTTGTGACACGGAAAAAAGTGGCCATGGGAAAAACCGACCCGAGAACTGGGCAAGCCACCGACTCGGAGAGCGAAAGGAAAAGCGTCGGCGCAGCGCAAGACAGATACTTGGACTGCGAAGGGGGCGCCCTGAGAATCAGGCTCGTCTCGGCAGGGTTTGGGAGGTACACTAAAGGTATGCCTCTCGATGCTCCCGCGCGTCTTTGGGAAGTACCATGAAGCGGAAACGCGCAACCGCGAGGCGGCTCAGTTGCTTCTAATAATAGGCGGGATGAGAAGAATGCGCGCGATGCGGATGTATCCTCCAGTTTGCCCCTTAAGCCTGCTGGGCGTGAGCGTCCCGTATCTCGTTAGCCTGTTTTGCCTCCTGTTGCTGGCAGCACCTCCGGCGTCCGGCCAGGAAAGGCAAGAACCGCCCGCGGCGGGGGGGACGCTGAAGGTCTCCACCAACGTGGTCAACGTTTATGCCGTCGTGAAAGACAAGAAAGGACACCTGATCCCAAACCTGCAGAAGGAGGATTTTGAACTCCTGGACGAAAAAGCTCGGCAGGAGATTCGCTACTTTTCGCGCGAGACGGACACACCCCTGACGTTGGGCATCATGGTCGATACCAGCCCCAGCCAGGAGGGCGTGTTGAGCGTCGAGAAAGAACAGGCCAAGAGTTTTCTGCGGCAGATCCTCCGCCCCAAGGATATGGCGTTTGTCATCCACTTTGATCTGGAGGTGGAACTGCTTCAGGATTTTACGGCCGACTTCCCGCTGCTTGCGCACGCCATCGACGAGACGGTCATCAACGGAGGCGGGCGGGGAGTCCTTCCCTCACCGGTGCCGACCGCGAGCGTCGGGGGAACGCATTTGTATGACTCGGTCTACCTGGCGTCGACGGAGTTGCTGAAAAACGAAGTGGGCCGGAAGGTGCTCATCCTGTTGACCGACGGCGAAGATGAGGGCAGCAAGGTCAAGCTGGAAGCTGCACTGGAAGCCGCCCAGAAATCCGACGTCATGATTTATTCCATCGATATCAGCGACCGTATGTTTTACATGCTCCAGGGCAGGGGCTTCCAAGGGGATTCGGTCTTGAAGAAGCTGTCCGAAGAGACGGGCGGCCGCGTCCTTCAGGTGCAGCGGCTGCGCGATACGGCCGCGGCCTTCCAGCAGATCGCCGACGAGCTGCGCACGCAATATCTGCTCGGCTACACACCCACCCACATCCGGCGGGAGGGATCTTTCCGCAGAATCCATGTCCAGGTCCGCAACACAGATTACAAGATCCAAGCCCGCCGCGGCTATTACGCGCCGACAGAATAGGGAACAGGTGTCAGGTCCCCGGTGTCGGCCGGTCGAGGTAACCTCCAGATATCCCCGACACTTGGCTTGAGACGTCCTTCTAAGGAACCGCATAGCTGTGGCGGATAGCGATCGGTGCGCACGCCCCAGCCTACACCTGCCCCTGGAACCCGCCACCCGCTACTGAGACGGCGCGAAGTAGCCCGGCTTGGCGCGCACGCGCAGACCCTTCTCGACAGGCTCGACGGCGACGTTGCGGAAAGTTCCATCGTGGGCGGTGTTGGTGGACACATAGGCCAAGCTGTACTGGCTGCGGAGCTCGCGAGAGATTTCCTGGAAGCTCGCCGCCAGTTCGGTCGCCTCAAAGGGGAAGAAAGCACGCCCGCCGGTTTCTTCCGCCAGGCGCCGCAGTACCCTGTCGCCGCGTCCCGGCGTGCCTGTGCGGTTGGTGCTGATCGTGAAGACCGTCACCTCCGCGCGCTGCGCCATGGCGAGCGCTTCCTCGCGGGTGTGCTCACTCTGGTTATCCTGCCCGTCGCTGACAATGATCATCACGCGCCGGAGATAGGGCTCGGGAGGCGGAAAGAAGAGCATCTTTTCCTTGCTGGAAAAAAAGATCGCATCATACAGACTGGTCACCCCGCCGGACTGAAGCCCTCGGATGGCGCGCGAGAGTTTCTCCATGTCGTCGGTGTAGTCCTGCACAAGCTGGGGCTCCACGTCGAACGCGACAACGAAGGCCAAATCCCTGCCGGGACGCAGGGTGGCATCCAGGAAATCGATGGCCGCCTCTTGTTCAAAGCGCAGCCGGTCACGGATGCTGCTGCTGGTGTCGACCAAGATCCCGATGCGCAGCGGCAGGTTGGTTTCCCGGCTGAAGTAGCTAATGGTCTGGAGCTTGTTGTCTTCGAGAACGTGGAAATCGTCCTTCGTCAGGTCGACCAGCAGGTGGTTTCTCTTGTCGGTCACCGTCATCAGGACGTTGACGAGTTCAACCCGAACCTTGATGCGGCTAGGCTCCGTGGACTCTTGAGCTGTCGCGGGACGGGAGCCGCTTCCCGGCTCTTGAGCCGCAAGTACGACCGCCAGCGCGCCCACCAGAGACACGACGATCAAAATCTTCTTCATTGCATGGTTCTCCACTCACCTGAGAAATTATAGGTACGCTCCTCGAAGCCGTCAACGCATCCCGCGCTTCAGGTGGAGGGAGGGCGACTTCCCAGCCCTCCCTGCCTCAGCGCGGACAAAAGCCGCGCCGTGCTCAGCCCCGATCCCGAGGTTTCGCTCATCAGTGTCTTACGAGGTCATTTAAGCTCGGGGTCGGGGCCAGTATCTTCGCCCCGATCCCGAAGACGAAAGAATATAACCGCTGCGACGAAAGCCGTTTAAGCTCGCCCCGATGCATCGGGGCGAGGGATAGGGGTTCGTAAATGGCGTGCTTCCCAGTCCCGTCCCGCCCCCGCAGAGCGGGGCGGGAGGACGACCTCTTCCCGGTGCGCACGAGTCAATAGTCCGAACTTCGGCGAATTTCGATTTCCAGAATCTAACCCCCGGTTAGCAGCACGATAGCGACAATCAAAGCCATTGGACTTCGGGATCGGGGCTAAGCCGACGCGGTGTCGCGAAGCGTGGCGCCGCCGTCTCGCCGGCAGGCCGCCCCACGAACTAAGCCGAACCGGCGTTGGGGGCTGGGGCTTGGCTTTGAAGCGCATTGCGCAGCGCGACGAGCTTCTCAAACCGCCGTGGCCGCCCTTCACGCTCGGCAATCTTCCCGCGCTCAAACTTGAATTCTGTGGCGCTGGCTGCTTCGAGCCCCGTCCTTACCAGGGCGTCGATGTCGAGCCGATCTTCGGCTCGGTCCAGTTCCTGGGGGCGCGCGAAGATGGCGGGCGAGCGCGGCATGAAGCGCGGACAGCAATCCTCAAAGGGCTCGCAGGAGATCTGGTAGGTCCCGATTTGCCGCGCCAGCCGCAGGATTTCCGCTTTGTCGTCACCCGCCAGGGGACGATAGACGGGCAGGTCCAGCCCGCGGTCGATGGCCTCCAGATTGTGGAGCGTCTGCGAGGCCACTTGCGCAACGCTGTCGCCCGTCACCAAGCCCAGCGCCCGCTCCGTGCGCGCAATCTCCCTCGCGATGCGCGCCATCATCCGCCGGTAAAGCAACACGCGATAACTTTCGGGCGTGGCCGCCACGATCTGCCGCTGCACAGCGTCAAACGGGATCAGGTAGAGCCGCGAGGTGAACTGATAAGGCGTGAGGACACGTATGATTTCCTCCGCCACGCCCTTCGAGGAACTCCGCGCAGCCGAGGGGCTGCCATAGAAGTGGACGAAGGTAATGTGGCACCCGCGCCGCATCATCTTGTACGCCGCCACCGCAGAATCAAATCCTCCGGAGAGCAACGCCACCAAGCGACCCCCAGTGACTGCGGGCAGGCCGCCGGCCCCTTCCACCCGCTCGGTATAGAGGAAGGCTTTCCTTGGAACCACCTCCACCCGGCAGGTCACTTGCGGATCATCCAAATTCACCTTGACGCTCGGGTTGCGGGCCCGCAGGTGCTCCAGGATCACGCGCCCCAACTCCCGTTCCACCTGCATGGAATTCATGCCGAAGGCCGAGTCCGCAATCTTGGCCCGCACGGCAAAATTCCGCGGGCTATTCTCCGCCATCAGCTCGCACGCGACGGGGCCGAGTTCCGCGAGCGAGCTTGGAACCTCACGCGCCAGGGCAATATAAGCGAGACCGAAAACGCGACGCAGCCGTTCGAGCAGAATGGGGATAGCGCCTTCCTCTCCCGGAGTGAGCACCAAGCGCTCCGCGACGCTTTCCAGAGACTGGACTGGCAAGTCGGCCACGCTTTGCTTGATTGCAGCTCGCAACCGGCTGAGGAAATAGTTTTTGTTCCCGCCTTTGAGCCAGATCTCGTGGTAATGAAGGACTAAGACTCGCTGCATGCCGCTGTGCTCGCCTTCCGGCGCCTCGCACAGGAGGAAGAACTCTGAATTGATGGCGCCAGCTTAGAATATCGGTTTTCGCCCGGTGTCGCAAGCAGGCACGCCAAGAGCAGTGACGAGTGAGGAGTGGTGAGTGACAAGCGAAGAAAAGCTTCCGGACAATACTCGCAAGCAAAAACCTGACCAAACCTCAAAGCCGCTAAGCCTGCCTTGGACCGTTAACTGCGGGCTGGGGCACTAGACTTTCGGCTGGTCACTGGTCACTGGTCACTCGTCACTCGCCACTGATCCCAGACTATATGGCGCGCCTCTCGAAAGCACGTAGCGCCCGCCGCGGCCGAAGGTCCGCCGATCTTAATGGCGGGCGGGTTCTGTAGGTAGGCGGCTTTTGGCCTGCGACAAGAACCGCAGACCCAATCCGTCGGCTGACGGACTGCGCCACGCGCTATCACTATGATGGGGGAGCGTTCAATAGGTGTACAATACGCACCATTCGGTGAGGGCCGAAATCTCGTGCAACAGCAAGGAGAATCCCCATGAACGCTGCAAAAAAGCCAGGGCAGGTGTTGGACTCAGCAAACAATTCCGGATTTAGTTTCGGCAGGAGAAGATTTGGTCAACTTGCCATTGCCAGCGCACTGGGAGGGACAACGCTGTGGTCCGGGGCCGGTCGTGGCGCCGCCAAGATTCACGAAAATACCCCAGGCTTGAAGATCACTGTGCAGGTCGGAAGCGACCCGAGCGACGAAGACCTCCAATTCGTCAACCAGCTTGGCGCCCAATACGTCAGCATCTGGGTGGGCGGACAACAGGCCACTTCCGAAAACTTCGTGCGCTTGCGCCAGAAAGTCGAGGGTGCCGGGCTCAAAGTCTGGAACATCGGCAACAGCAGCGTGCATAACATGCCCGAGGTCACGCTCAACCTTCCCGAGCGCGACAAGAAAATCGAGGAGTACAAAGCTTACCTCCGCAATCTAGGCAAAACAGGCATCTACTACACTACCTATGCCCACATGGCGAACGGGATCTGGAGCACGGAGAACGAACTGACGCGCGGAGGCGCGGTAAGCAGAGCTTTCGACTTGGGAAAGCCCGCCAAGGGGCAATGGCAAGGGAAAGTCTACACGGGTCGCCTTTCACACGGTCGCGTGTACTCAAAAGAAGAGATCTGGGAGAACTACACGTACTTCATCAAGGCGGTGACCCCTGTCGCGGAGGAAGAAGGCATACGGATTGGAATTCATCCCGATGACCCTCCGGTGCCGGAATTGGGTGGCGTTCCCCGATGCATCTTCAGCAGCTTCGGCGGCTACCAGCGCGCTTTGGAGATTGCAAACAGTCCGAATGTTGGCCTGTGCTTGTGCTGCGGCACCTGGCTCGAGGGCGGCAACCTGATGGGCAAAGGCGTCGTGGAGACTATCCGCTACTTTGGTCCAAAGCACAAGATCTTCAAAATCCACTTTCGCAATGTGAACGCCCCTTTGCCGCACTTTGTCGAGACCTTCGTGGACGGTGGCTATATGGACATGTACAAAATCATGAAGGCCCTAAGGGAAGTCAATTACGACGGCGCCCTGATTCCGGATCACCTCCCCCAGATGGCTGGCGACCGCCGAGCCGGCACCGCCTATGCGATTGCCTATATGAAAGCCCTGCTGGAAAGGGCGAACGCGGAAGTCGCAGCGTAGACGACTTGGCTCTCTGCGCCCCCAGCACGTACCGCCCGCCGCGGCCGCAGGCCCGCCGATCTTAATGGTGGGCGGGTTCGGCAGGTCTGCGGCTCTTGGCTTCCGAGGAAAACCGCAGACCCACTCCGTCGGCTGACGGACGGCGCTACAACCCTCTTGCGTCGCGCCTGGGTGCGATCCGCGGCGGCCGTCCATCGCCAGCACCGAAGCGTCCTCCTTATGCTAGACTATGAATGCGTGTGGGTAAGAATCCCTTGAGAAGCAGTGAGAGGAGCGAACATGCGACGGGTCTACAGCGTTCAGGCCCGCTGGGACAGTGAGGGTGGCGTCTGGGTGGCGGAAAGCGAAGACGTGCCCGGCCTGGTGGCCGAAGCCGAATCCCCCAACGCGCTGGCCAAGAAGCTTCGCATCTTAATTCCGGAACTTCTTGACCTGAACGGGGTGCGCGAAGCCGGCGGCGAACCTGTGGAATTCGTCGTGCGTTACGAGTATGAACAAAGCGGCGTCGCCGCCTCAGTGTCCTGATGGCCAGCTACACGCCGAAGCTCAAGGAGATTCTCAGCGCCCACGGGTGTTACTTCGAGCGACCCGGGCGGGGAGATCACGAGACTTGGTACAGCCCCATTACCGGGCGGCGCTTTCCCGTTGACCACGCCATCGTATCCCGCCACACCGCAAATGCGGTTCTAAAGCAAGCGGGCATTCCCAAGCAGTTCTGACCACCGAGCCGGCACAGCCTATACGATTGCCTATATGAAAGCCCTGCTGGAAAGGGCGGACGCGGAAGTCGCAGCGTAGACGACTTGGCTCTCTGCGCCCGCAGCGCGTAGCGCCCGCCGCGGCTGCAGGCCCGCCGATCTTAATGGTGGGCGGGTTTGGCAGGTCTGCGGCTCCCGGCTTCCGAGGAAAACCGCAGACCCAATCCGTCGGCTGACGGACTGCGCTCCGCGCGGTTGAGGTGGCACGGGAATACGGAACCGGTGCTCCCCGGCATTCTGCGCAGTTGACTACCTAACTTTAAAGGTATAGCATTAAGAGCAATGGCCTGGGGGGTGGATTTCTACGAGGAAGAGGACGGCAGCGCGCCTGTCCAGGACTTCCTGGACAACCTACCGCGTCCCAAAAAGCCAAAGCGCTGGCGTTGATCAAACTGCTGGAGGAGCAAGGGACGAACCTGCCTTGCCCCTATTCCTCTCAGGTGCGAGGACCCCTGCGGGAGTTGAGAACGCGGTTCGGCAGGACCCGGTTACGCATTCTTTACTGCGGCGATTCCCGGAGAGTCTTCATCCTGCTGCATGGATTGGTCAAGGCAAGCGAGAAGCTGCCTGAAGCAGATCTTCAGGTGGCGGAACAAAGAATGGCAGCCCACACACGCCGGCTGGATAGGAGGAGGTGAGCCATGGCGACCCGCTGGAAACGATACTATAAGCGCCAACTGCAAGACCCGGAAATGAAGGAACTCGTCGAGAGGGAACTGGCAAGTCTGCGACTCGGCGCGGAGATTGCTCGAATCCGAGAGAAGCGGCATCTAAGCCAGACGCAACTGGCGGCGCGCGCCGGAATGAGTGCCTCAAAGATTTCAGCCATGGAGAATTCCCCGAGGAATGTCGAACTGGGTACGCTCATCCGTATTGCCCGCGCGCTGGGATACCGGATCAGGCCAGAATTCATCCCCCTATCTTCCCTCGACTGAAAATGGAGTGTCCCGCCTTTTGACTCGCCGCACCGCAGAGGACACCGTGTAGCCACGGCACGGTTTTGGTGCCGTGGGCTTTCATTTTTCCGAATTGAGAACTCACGACAGGAAGAACTTGGGGTGGCTACCAGAGCGCGTAGCGCCCGCTGGGCCGGGGGATTGATTTTGTTCCGCGCACTCCTCCGCCGCCCGTCATGCCGCGCTCTTGGGCCTTGCACGGGGCCTTAACTGGACTCGACGCCACCAACTTCCTGGCCGGCCTGGGGTTGCAAATCCGCTGGATTCTGACGAGTTAACCCGACGAAATCAGGAACCGAGCTGCACAAGACGGCTAGGGTGAGTTTGTCTCCGAGGAAGTTTTCCGCCGTGGCGGGGTTTTAGGTGCAGCCGACGTGTATGGAATCCACACCTCCATAGGTCCCGGCAGGCGATTCGCCCAGGCGTAGTAAGGAATGAAGGTCAGGTCAACCTCGTTCCCCGCCGGAGGGCTTGGTCTTTCCAAACTTTCATACAAGGGCTGTTTAGATAAGGGCTTGGGTGTGGCAATTCCCTTATGCTGCAAGACGGTGATTCCCCCCAGCATGTCCGGCCGGACCTGGGAGGTGAATTCCTTGGCCGGCTCAGCGCCTAAGAGGAGCGAGACGTCAAAGACCGATTCCCGGCCTGCTTGGTCGAGCTGCTCCAAGCAGTACACCAGCGGGCCGCGCTGGACGGCAACCCTTCCCAGGTCTTCGCGCACGCGCGGATTGGCCACCACCAATTGCGGGTTCATATCAAACTCGACGCGGATCGTGTCCCCAGGCTTCCACTCCCGCTTGATGACGAAATACTCATTCGGCTGGACGCTCCCTTGCGCGGGCTTGCCATTCAGCGTCACCTTCGTTTTGCGCGACCACCCGGGAATCCTCAGGTACACCCCGAATGTGGAGGGCGTGGCCGGGGTCACAGTCAAGCTCACGGCACCGTCCCAAGGATAGTTCGTCTGCTGGCTGAGCTGAAGGCCTGTGCCATTCTCCAAATGCCAGTCAAGCGTGGAACTGTGATACAAGTTCACATAAACGCCCGAGGGGCTCGTGCCGTAAAGATAGCCCGGGAGCGCGGCGAATGTCCGCTCGAGGTTGGGCGGGCAGCAGGTGGTGTCGTACCAGGGCTCGCGGATCACTTCCTCGCCTCGAGACTCCAGCGGATTGCGGTAGCAATAGAGCGTCCCGTCCAGCGACATGCCGGAGTTGATCCCGTTATAGAGGGCACGTTCCATCACGTCCGCGTACTGGGCCTGGGCGCTGGTGGCCAGCATGCGCCAGTTCCACATGAAATTGGCGATGGCGGCGCAACTCTCCGCGTATGCCCGCTCGTTGGGCAGGTCGTAGGCCGGGCCGATCGACTCGCCTTCCGCCTCGGATCCCACGCCTCCGGTGATGTACATCTTGCGCTCCACCAGGTCTTGCCACAGCCGGTCGAGGGCTTGGCGATATTCCGGGGCTCCGGTCTCCAGGTAATAATCCGTGGCACCGCTCGACGCATAAAGGGCGCGTACGGCGTGCCCCTCGAGCTCCTGCCGCGAAGTGTAGGGGATCCCGCTGAACATGTACTTTACCCGGGCATCACTCAGTTGCAGCCGCAGCCGCTCGCCGGTAAGCAGATATCCGGCAAAATCCACATAACGCTTATCGCCGGTCGTACGGTAGAGCTCGACCAGCGCCATTCCCAGCTCGGGATGGCCGGTAAGCGCAGGTTTCTTCTCCGGGCCAAACGTCTCCACGACGTAGTTGGCAAACTTGATGCCGGCATCGAGCAGTTTTCGGTCGCCCGTGGCCCGGTAATAGGCAATGCCCGCTTGCAGGAGGTGCCCCAGGCAGTACAGTTCGTGGCTCCTGTGCATCTCTGTGAAGCGCTGCGGGGCGCGGTCGCCGACGTAATAGGTGTTCAAGTACCCGGAGGGTTCCTGGGCAGCCACCACCTCGTCAATGAGTTTATCGATCATCGCTCGGAGGGCTGGACGGTCGGCTGAAGCCAACACATACGCCACCGCTTCCATCCACTTGTAGAGGTCGGAATCCGTGTAGACCGGCCCCTTGCGGTCGGCGTGCTTGCGGCCGGAAAGCCGACGAAAGTTATCGACCACGCCGTGCTCCTCCAGCAGTTGCAGCATGGTGGGAATGCTCTTCTCCACGTTGGTCTGCATCCGCGCGGACCAGAAGCCGTCCCCCATCGTCACGGCACGGATCGGAACCGAATGCAGCTTCGCGTAAGGACTCGACGCATCGTAAATGACCCCCTGCGAGCGCCAGGAGAGTTCACCGCCCTGGGCGTGCGCGCCAAGAGGCAAGCATAGCGAGGCGACCGCAGCCCCTAGAATTTGTAAGCTGAAGGATGCTCTTGCCAAGCTCATAATGAGTACCCTCTGTCCTAGCTTTTCTTGTCAGGGCCTAACTTCGGCGGCCAAACTCAGAGCCCGAGATGCCCGCCGGGCAGCAACGGTCGCACCGCGCGTTCGAATTCCGCAAAAGACGTCGGGCCCTGCCAGCTCTGGATGAGCCTCCCCTCAGGGTCGTAGAGGAACGTGGCGGGAATCCCTCCGCCCCAACGCGGATTAATCGAATCCACCAAGGCGGCGAAGTCATGGAAGTGGTGACGGTAGCTTCCGAACTGCGCGCCTTGCGCCTTCAGGAAGTGTTCGATGGCAAGTACGGAACCCGGCTCGTCCATCGAAATCGCCACCACCGATAAACCCCGGCCGCGGTAGCTTTGGTGCAGGCGAATGATGGCCGGAAATTCCTCCCGGCAAGGCTCGCACCAGGTAGCCCAAAAGTTGACTAGCAGCACTCGCCCGCGATAACGGCCACGCAGATGCTCCCAACCCTGCTCATCCAGATCGACGATGCCCGTCGGCGGTGGGGGTTCGGGCGGAACCGCGAGCCGCGAACAACCCGCCGCCAGCATGAGGCTGGTGACTCCGGCGAGCAAGACCGGGCGCAGAGTTTTGGATGTTTGCGCAGCCAAGCCCACGCCCCTGGATAGGTTCGATCGAGCCCTGAGGCCCAAACCTGAAACGAAGCGTTGAACACCGCGCCCATCGCCTAGAGCCGCTTGATGGTGCAGCCGAAGGCCTTCGTCTCAGAGGCCACCACCACCCTGCCAGCTAGCACGGCTTCCAGTGCCGGACGGATATCTTCGGCGGAGGCCTTCTCAGGATCTGTGGTGGGCTGGTGGCTGTTGCCCAGCGCGCCGTGATAGCGCAGTGTCCATGTGCTGTCCAGAAGAAACGCCTCGGGTGTGACGCTGGCCCCCAGCCGATCCGCAATCACGTTGCCTTGGTCTTTGAGCACCAGGAAGCCCAAGCCGTGCTTGCGGGCATGCTCGGCCACTTCATCGGCGGGTTCGGTCTTATTGGCATTGATGCCTACGAAGGCCACACCGCGAGCGGCATATTCCCGCGCCAGTTCAGCCATCACGTGGTTAAAAGCGTTGGAGTACGGGCATCGCGTGGCGATGAAGATGACTACCACCGCTTTCTTCCCCGGGAACTCGTAAAGCGAGTGCGGCTTGCCATTCACATCCGGCAGAGTGAAGTCCGCCATCTTCTCGCCGACTTTGATCTTGGTCGTCGGCAGCTCTCCCGCCGTACAGGCGCCCCAAAGCACTAACAGCCCCGCTGCAAGTGCCAGAGCGAGCTTTTTGCGTGACGCCCCCATTTGCACCTCCGCGTAGCGAGAAATTTACCCCGTGCAAGAAGCCCCAATTATAGCAGCCCGTGGGTACTTGTGGGCGCTGGCCGCTGTCGTGGCGAGCGGGCACATCCAGTTGTGCGGCCGCCTTGACAGATGTTGGTGTGGGTGGCACCATGAGAGTCCGAGGCCGGAGACCAGCTCAGCGCGTTGCGTCGTCGGCCTTGGCAGTTCAGTGCTCACCTGCCGAAGTGGCGGAATTGGCAGACGCGCTACATTCAGGGTGTAGTGCCCGTCAGGGCGTGGAGGTTCGAGTCCTCTCTTCGGCACCATCTGTCAAGAAATTTTCCATAAAACATGGCAAATCTAAGTCCCGCAAGCAGTTGGGGGACTTTTTGGTTTTAGTCTCCTGTCTCACCTCTCTCTCCTGGGGATTTTCATGGACATCCCTGCAAGCTAAAGCATAGCTATGGGCTACGGGGTTTTCTCCCAAAAACCCTTTTTGAAGCGTGATGGCTCCAACATAGCTAAAGCCTAGCAAAGCTTTCCCCTAATAACATCGACTCGCCATGTGCAAGAGAATTATTTTCACCGGCATGGTGCGTGACGTACCGCTCAAGCGCAAGGTAAAATCCATCAGCCTGGGAAAATCCCGGCAACTGGAATCGAGCAGACATGGCACAAGCAGTTAAGCCACGCTTGGTCTATCACGCTGATTGGGGCAGCAAGGAAGAGAAGCGGTGGTGCGCCAGGGCAGCCCTGGGCCCGGATGGCCATTACACGGCCTTCGCTCCCAAGCTGGTGGGCAATCTCGGCTCGCTGATTGGGCAGCTTCGCACGGAAGCCGGTGAGACGGGATGCGCCTTCGCTGGGTTCGACTTTCCGATTGGCGTTCCAGCGTTTTATGCCAAGCGGGCGGGCATATCGAACTTCCGCACTCTGCTTAAAAGGCTGGGGCACCGCAAGTGGAAGGATTTCTATTCCGTCTGCGATGAGGCCAACGAGATATCGGTACACCGCCCCTTCTACCCGAACGGCAGGTTCAAGGGTCGGCGAAAAGAAGATTTGTTTCGCGGCCACGGCGTCTCGTCAGTGGAGCCTCTGCTCCGGCGCTGCGAGCGGGGCAACGGACATAAGGAGGCGTGCTGCCTCTTCTGGACGCTGGGCAGCAACCAGGTCGGCAAGGCCGCAATCATCGGCTGGCGCGATGTGCTCGCTCCTGCCTTGCGGAACGGAGGCCCAGTTTCGCTGTGGCCGTTTGACGGCCCTCTGCCCTCGCTGCTGGTGCCGGGAAGGATCGTTGCTGCCGAGACATATCCAGCCGAGTGCTATGGCTGGCTCTCCAAGGAGCCGCTCGGCGGCAAGCGCAACCAGGACGACAGGAGAATGTTCGGCGCATCGCTCCTTCGCTGGGCTGGTGCCCAGAGTGTCACGCTTGAGGATGGCCTGAGAAAAGAGATACACGACGGATTTCCGCATGGGGACGACGCCTTTGATGCGGTCGTCGGGCTCTTCGGGATGCTCCAGGTGTGCCTCGGCCAGCGTGAGCCCGGCGAGCCGAACGAACGGGAAATCCAGGAGATTGAAGGCTGGATTCTGGGCCGGGAGTCCTAGCGATGCCACTGCCATTCATGTCGCCGCAGGTTTCCCAGAGGCAGATTGACTGGCGAGGTATATTGTCGGTGATGGACTCCCCACACAACGACACGGAATTGCATCGCTGGCTTCGCTGGGTATCTGAGAGTCGCAAGCCGCCATATTTTGTGTGCACGGTGGTTGAGGCTGCCCTCGTTGCCTGCATGCCTGATTACCTTTTGCTTCGACCCGTATTGCTCGAACTCAAGCGCCAGCATCCCGAGCCGGAGCCCGGCTCGGCTGCGCCAGCCGACCCCGAGCTCAGCCAGTGGCTTCGCTGGGCATCAGAGCGGGGCAACACGCCGACGTTTGTCCGCACCGTTGCCGAAGCCGCTCTCATGGCTTGCTCGCCCGATTACGTCCTGCTGCGGCCAGTGCTGGTTGAACTGAAGCGCCGGTACCCTGGGGGCTAATGCATCGTAAAATCCAGAATGCGAGAATCTGATGGCAACCTACGACCCAGGCGATTACGTTAAGGTTGAGTTGACGGACGAAGTCACCAGGGGAAGCGAGTGGATGTGGGTGCGCGTGGTGCGGTGCGACGAGGCAAATCGCCTTGTTTTCGGAAAGCTCGACAGCCAGCCGGTCGTTTTTCCAGGCGGATTGAGGCTCGGTCAGGAGCTTGCCGTTAGCTTCGACAACATCCGCGACCACAAGAGGCCATCAGACTTCTAGTTGTAGGGAGGGGGTCAAGGGGAAAGAAAAAAGGGTCAAGGTATATCCACTTCTCCGCCACAACGGAACCCGAGGTCGAAGTCCCTGTTGCCTGGGTTGCGCCTGTTGCGGAGCGATACACGTACGTCCCTGGGAACCCCGACCCAGGACCCGCCACGCAGAACGCGGAGCTGACCGCTCGCCGGCCCCATAGGGTCTTGAGACGGGCTGTTCGGGTAATAGCTCTGCTCCCACCAGTCATTCACCCACTCCCACACGTTCCCCAACATGTCGGACAACCCGAGCCCGTCGGCACGCTTCTGCCCGACTTCGTGCATGCCGTTGCCGTTTTCGTTCAAGCGCTTCACGAAATTACCTTGGTCTTCTTTTTTCCAAATCGTTTGGCTGTCCAAGCGTTGACGCCCACTATTGTCCGCGTACCATGCAATTTCATCCAGGTCGTCATACCGCGCTGCCGTGCTCCCCGCTCGCGCCGCATGCTCCCACTCGGCTTCCGTCGGCAGCCTCCCGCCCGCCCAACTGCAATAGGCTTGGGCATCGTCCCATGTCACATCGACAATGGGCATGGCCTCGTCACCCCACCCAGGGTTGAGCGGCCTCCCGTTAATGTCTGGCTCAGGTGGCATTTGCCTTCCTGTAGCCCCTGCGAAGCGCTTGTATGCGCCCACCGTCACTTCCGTCTGCCCCAGCCAATAACCTTTCGTGATGGTTACCTGATGCGGCGGCTTTTCAAAGTCATAACACTCATTGTCGCCGGGCGAGCAGCCCATCATAAAAGTCCCTGGCGGAATCCAAACGTACTTCAACCCGTCGTTGGGATTGACCCTCACCTCGCCCTTTTTCACCCCATGCCGCGAAAAATACCAGACCCCGGCAACGATTAAAATCAGCGCAACCACCGCAATGGCGACGAACTTCATCTTGCTGGGCGGCTCCGAAATCATCTCGAACTGCAGAGGTTTGGCCGCCGCGGGCGGGCGGCTTGCTGCCGCTGCGGCATTGCTCCCTTGCGGCTGTGCAGTCGGGGGTTCACCAATTCTTTCCGGCGGAGCAGGGGGCGGAGCTTGAACGGCAATGCCTGTCCCGGCCAGTGGCTCCACATCGTGGCCGCAGTGCTTACAGACGCGGGCCTTCTTGAGAATCCGCTCGGCACAGTAAGGACATTCGCGTTCCTCGCGGGCCTCGGCGGCAAGGCGAGCGCCGTCGCGGGCACAGAACTCAACGTCGTCGGAGTAAGCTTGCTGGCAAATGGGGCAGGTTTTCATGAGCGCCGGTGAAACTCTGCTGCGGGGCGGATTCTAACAAAAATACCGCCGCAAAGGGAATCGGCGCTTGAGGGCTGTCGCTTGAGGGCGGCGTGTAGCTCTTGCGCGCTCTGCCATTCATTTTCCAAATGACACCACTGCCCCGCCAGGACTGAGTCGCCGCTTCTCATACTGGAGGGGGAGGGCACCGTTTTCCACCGAATCAAAAGGGGCCCCCGGCCAGCTTAGTAGGCGTGTTTACACGGAAGGAGCGCTCAAGTACCGCATAGTGACTTTACTTGGATTGTGGTTATCGTGGACTCGCGTGCTCGTCGCACACGGCTCGAACCCAGCGGCCTGTTTTGCGCTGTTTCCCCGGCTGGCCGCAGACCTCGCAGGTGCGGGAGGATTCCTTCTGGGCCTCCGCGATGCGCTCGTCAATGGGGTCGGTGTGATGGCTCACGTAGAAGCGCAGCGTGCCGAGCTTTTGCTTGACCTGCACCACCTCGAAGCGATCCCCAGTCTCCTTCTCAAGCTCCGCAACCAGCGGCTCCAGGTCCACGCACAGCCGCCACAGGAGGTTGAACCACCCGTCGCCGTGCGTTAATGCATTCGCCACATGCGTCACTGCCTGTGGGGCTCCGGGCTCATTTCATGCGAGGTCGTATGGTTGACGGGCGGAGATCCTTGGGGGAAGCCGGCTAGCCAATGCCTCATAGACGGTGCGGGCGGTGGTGAGCGCCGCCTCTGCCTCTTCGCGCGAAGGCTCACCGGGCTCGCCGGGATAGCGGAATTTCCAGGCGTATTCAGTGAGCGGCACGGCCCGATCGACAATCGATCGAAGCGTGGCATCTAAGGCCACGCAGGTGCGGCCGAGCTCTTCAATATTGTGCGTCTTTCGGAACGGAACGTCGTGCCAAGCCAGGAAAGCCTTCAAAGACTTCTCGGCCGCCTGCTGGGCATGGAAAACAACATCAGCCCACAAGCCCGCCGCAGACATCTCGTGTTCAGCCGCACGTAGATCGAGGTTTGCCTTTTGTAACCACGCACGAACATCTTCGGCGCGGGCGTCGTCAGGCCCCATGAAGCAACCTCCCTTCGCGTAGCACCGTGCCGGGGAGGGAGGCTCTAAGGGATCGGCGAGGCTCGAAGTAGGAGCGGGTGCACACGAGCACGTCAGCAGCAGTGCCTGTGCCTTGCAGGACCTCGTACGCCAGTCGGCTGCGCCGCCGCTCCGGCGGGGCATCGTCTGGGACGACGATCAGCAAATCGTAGTCGCTGTCAACTCCTGCTTCACCCCGTGCTTTGGAACCGAATAAGTAGACCTGGAGGGGGTCGTAGGCCCCCACCAAACGCCGGACGATATCATCCAACACGGGATCTTCATGAGCAGGAACCCTGTCCACGCTCTGGTCGGAAGTTTTTCCGGTAGTCTCCATCGTACCTTCCTTGCACTGTCCTTCGGTTCTCGACCGCGCTGCTCAAGGTTGATTCAGCATACCTCACCTAGGCCGGCTTTGGATAGACTGTGGGGGAAGCACCTGAGATCTGGGCAATAACCCCAATCGCTCCTGTCAGAACGGGTTTCCCCGTAACTCTTTGAGTGGCTGCATGCTCTCCCGGGGTATACTTGACTTTGTAACTCCATGGGCGAATTCCCTTCTGAGCAGGAAATCCTAAGCGTCTTTGAGCGGGATCCTGCGAAAACATTTCGTCTGCGGGAGCTGGTGGTGGAGCTGGGCCTCCGCTCCAGCCAGGCGCGCGAGTTGAAAAATGCACTCAAAGACTTCGCGCGGGCCAAGCGGATCGTTTACTTGAAGAAGAACCACTTCGCGCTGATGCACAAGGACCGGCACGCCGACCTGGGGGCTCGTCCACGAATTCCGCAGAGCATCAATCCGGCCGGAGACGCGCGGCCGTCCAACGTCGTGAGCGGGCGATTCATCGGTCATCGCGACGGCTACGGTTTCGTCGTGGCCGATGTTCCCCTGGCGGGAACAGATCTCGACATTTACATCCCCGCCGATGGCCTGGGTTCGGCCATGCATGGCGACCGCGTCGAAGTGCACTTCGTGCGCTCCGCGAAGGACTTCGGGGGCGACGGTCGGCTTGAGGGTCGCATCCTGCGCGTTACCGACCGCGCGCAGAAGACGGTGGTGGGCGAATTCCACTGTGGCCCGCGCTACAACTACGTCCTGCCGTTTGACCATCGCATTCCGTTCGAGATTATGATTCCGCGCGGCCAGGAGTGGCCTGCGCCCGGCGAGGAGCACCTGGGGGGCGAAGCACGGCCCAGCCGCCATCGGCAATTCGGCGGCGAGTCCGAAGGCAGAGCGACTGCGGCGCAGGCCAAAGCTCGGCGCAGCACGCGCGAACTCGAAGGCCTGATTGTGGATGTGGAGATGACGAGTTTTCCCCGGCCAGCCACCTTGCCGCGCGGGCGAGTGATGGAAATCCTCGGCCGGCGCGACGAGTTCGGCGTGGACGTGGAAATCATGATCCGCAAGTTCCACCTCCCGCATCGCTTTCCGGCGGAGGTCCTGGCCGAGGCGAGCGCCACGCCCCAGTACATCTCCGAGCGGGAACGCGAAGGGCGACGCGACTTCCGCGGCTTGCCTATCGTCACCATCGACGGCGAAACGGCCAAGGATTTTGACGACGCCGTGCACGTGGAACGCCTGCCCTGGGGGAACTATCAACTCCAGGTCCACATTGCCGACGTGGCTCATTACGTGCGGCCCGGCATGCCGCTCGATCGGGAAGCGCGCCTGCGTGGCACTTCCGTTTATTTTCCTGACCGCGCGGTGCCCATGCTGCCGCTCGAGCTCTCGAATGGCATTTGCAGCCTCAACCCTCACGTCGATCGCCTGGTGATGTCCGTGCTGATGGAGATCGACCCGCAAGGGCGCATGGTCGAGTACGAGCTTTTGCCCGGCATCATCCGGAGCGCCGAACGCCTGACGTACACCACAGTGCGCGACGTCCTGGCGGGAGAGCCGGCGGCTTGCCAGCGGTACTCGGCTTTGGTCCAAGATTTGAAACTGATGGAGGAGCTGGCGTTAGTTCTGAACAAGCGACGCGAGCAGCGCGGCTCCATCGACTTTGACCTCCCCGAACCCCTCATCGAGTTTGACGAGTACGGGCGAATGGTCGGCATCACACGCTCGGAACGCAACATCGCGCACCGCGTCATCGAGGAGTTCATGCTCGCGGCCAACGAGACGGTGGCCACTCACCTCGCGCGAAGGGGCGTCCCGTCGCTCTATCGCATCCACGAAAAACCCGACCCTAAGAAGGTCCAGGCGTTTGAAGAAATCGCGGCTTCGTTCGGGTATTCGCTGGGTGTGCAACTGCCTTCCGCGCGGCGCCTGCGCATAAGTCGACAGGATGAACGGGACCGCTACCCGCGCTTCCTGGAACGCCCGGACGCTGCCGAATTCGAAATCACCCCCCGGCATTATCAGCGCCTCACCCAACGCCTGGAAGGGAAACCCGAGGAGCGCATCCTCTCTTACCTCATGCTGCGCTCGCTCAAGCAGGCCCGCTACTCGGAAGAGAACGTGGGCCACTTCGCCCTGGCTGCGACGACCTACACGCACTTCACTTCGCCCATCCGGCGCTATCCGGACCTTATCGTCCACAGAATTCTCAAGGCCGCGCTCGAAAAGGAAGGCGGGCGCGCGCTTGCCAGGCTGGGGGACGTGACGCCGGCTGCCCCGTCCGCTGGGAAGGCAACGCCTGATGAGGGAGGGCCCTTGCGGCCTTCCCGGGTTCGTACCATGCAGGCGCACGACGTAACGCGGGCCCCTTCGCCGCCTCCTTCGGCTGCCAGGACGGCGGCACCACTCCCCGGCGGGGCTTACGTACACCCCCAGGAGCTTCGCTCGCTGGCGGTCGAAACCTCGGAGGCTGAGCGCCGCGCCGCAGACGCCGAGCGGGAACTGATCGAATGGAAAAAGGTCTCGTTCATGGCTCAACATGTAGGCGATGAGTTTGACGCGCTGATTATCAGCCTGACCAAGTTCGGGTTCTTCGTGGAATTGATGGATCTGTTCGTAGAAGGTTTCGTAGCCCTCGCCAACCTTGCGGACGACTATTACGTCCATCGCGAGCGGCTGCGCGCCATCGTCGGCGAGCACACGAAGAAAGCCTTTCGCCTGGGTGATCGTGTTCGCGTGCGCCTGGACCGCCTCGACCGCTCGGGCAACAAGCTGGAGTTCTCCGTCGTGGACTGATACACAACCTCTTGGCAGGGCCTCACGATTTCTTGTTGCCATAACGCACCCGCGCTCGACGAGCACGGGCTGGAGATATGCCCTGTTTACTCTTGAATAGGTCTGCCCGGGAAATACTCTTGGGAGAGGAAAGATGCAGAAAATCGACTACGTGATTGTGCTTGTCAGCGACATGAAACGCTCCGTGGAGTTCTACCGGGACGTGCTGGGCCTGCCTCTGAAGTTCGAGTCGCCATTCTGGACAGACTTCGCCACGGAAGGGGCCACGCTGGCACTTCATCCGACTCAAACGCCCGCCCCCGCTGAAACCTCAACCATCCGCAATCAGGCGGGCACGTGCCAGCCGGGGTTTCATGTGGGGAGTCTCGATGCCTTTCACGCGGCAATGCTATCTAAAGGCGTGCGCTGCCTGGAACCCCCGAGGCCGCTCGAGGGTGGTGGCCGGCTGGCCGTTTACGCAGACCCCGACGGGTTGCCCATCTCGGTCGCTGAACGACCGAAGTCGTCTGGCTAGACTAATCCTTATACAGCCAAGCCGACACGAGCGTCGCGAGGATGGCGCCAACCCAGAGGTCAATCATCCACCATAGTGGGAATACGCGATCCAACGGAGCCCAGGAGGCGACCGACAAGCTGAGGGGGAATCCAGCCGCGAAGCCCACCAGGAAACCAACCCGCAGGGCCGTGCGGGGCCCTGGGCCGAGCGTACCGCGCACTGAGACGTAGATCCACGTCAGAATGTACGTCAGCAAGAACAGAGTCACAAACCAGTAAAGAAGAAAGAGCGGATAGCGCGGCTGCTTGAGCAACTGGCCAGAATTCTCGGCAGCATGGTACTGGGCGCCAAGAATCAGCGCATTGACCAGCATGCTCCATATGCTCCAAACTACACCGCCAACAACCGTCCCCAGCGCCACCCGGCGAGTGTTTACGCCTGCCATCGCTCACCTCGCATCCATCGAAGTCCCGCAGAGACTTGTGATCTGAGTTGCATGGTAGTGGCCGGTCAAGGGATAGTCAAGCCTGTGCGGGGGGAGTCGGGGTTTGACCACGAAGGCTTGGGCCTCCGGGCAAGTCGGTTTAACCTGGAGCCTCAGGGCCGAACATGAAAACGCAAAGTTGAGGGGTTTGCAAGACCGACTTGGTGCCGTTGCCCAAGGCGTTGGAATCGGCTCGATTCCGGCCGGAGGAACGCGGCCAGTGCTGATGCGCCCGGCTGGAAGAAGGTGACATCCTGTTTTTCGAGAAGACGCGGTTCGAGTTTCTGGCGGGGGAAATCGCGTTCCTGCTTAGCCCGCAGCAGAGCGACGCCGCTTACCATAAGAAAATCGCTTATTGTCCGGCGCAGGACCGCCTCTACGAAAGACGCGGCGAAATGGCGTTCTCACACACACTCTCTACCGCCCCCCAAACGCGGGAGCTTGCCGTGGGTACCCCTCACTCGTCTCCGTCAGCCGACGGATTGACGGACACGCTCTCCCCCGACAAAGGAGAGGGGCAGCGGTTCGACTTTTGCTCACCGCCCTGAGGTAAAGAGCCGAAGGGGGGTGAGAGGGAGGGCCCACGGCGGGCTGCGCGCGAATCCCCCCGCCGCTATGTGTCGCCCTGCCCCTGCTCACCTCGGTCAGTTGATTTCGTCTAAACTTGCGAGAATGCGCTTGCGTATCTCTGAGCAGACTCCCCAGAAAGGAGACCCTTGAGATGAGTTCCTACACACGTCGCCCCATCGGAGTTCTAGCCGTGGGGTTTTTTGCCGCGGGTATGTTTTTTGCGGTGCGCGCCCTGGCCGCCGAGGAAGGCCACTTTGAGCGCACCCTGAAGGTCACCGGCCCCGTGGAGCTCGATGTCCGCACGGGCTCCGGCAGCATCGAGGTCCGCGCGGGCGAGGCCTCGACCGTCCGCGTGTCCGGCACCATCCGCGCCAGCGAGCGCTGGCTCGACGGCGGCGAAGCGGCCGAGAGGAAGGTGCGGTACCTTGAGTCCAATCCGCCCATCGAGCAACATGGCAACATCATTAAGATCGGCCACATCGAAGACCACGAGCTCGAACACAACATTTCCATCAGCTACGAAATCGTGACGCCGGTGGAAACGCGCCTCCGCTCCGGCACAGGCTCCGGCAGCCAGACTATTGGGGGCCTCCATGGTCCCCTCGAAGCCTCGACAGGCTCCGGCAGCGTCCGCATCATGAACCTCGGCGATATGGTGAAGGCTTCGACCGGCTCCGGGAATATCCACATTGAGGGGGCGAAGGGCAGCGTTCGGGCCTCAACCGGCAGCGGCTCCATCCACGCCACAGGCGTTGCTGGCGGCCTGCGGGCTTCCACCGGCAGCGGTGACGTCACGCTCGAGCAAACCGCGCCGGGCGATGTGGAAGTCAGCACTGGTTCCGGCAGCGTGGAACTCCGAGGAGCGCATGGCTCGGTGCACGCGCAGACCGCCAGTGGCAGCATCTCCGTGGAAGGCGAAGGCGCGGGCTCCTGGAGACTCGGGACGGCTTCGGGCGGCGTCACCGTCCGCTTGCCCGCCAAGCAGGGATTCACTCTCCACGCACACACCGTGTCGGGCAGCATCCACACCGACCGCGAGATGACCGTCCAAGGCACGTTGAGCCGGCACGAGCTGGAGGGCAAAGTGGGCGAGGGCGGTTTCCTGCTGGATGTGAGCACGGTGTCAGGAAATATTCGGATTGAGTAGGGGTGGGCTTTGCGCCAGAAGCGTTAACTTAGGCGGCCGGCGAGGATTCGGAGTGCGAAGGGGATTTTCACAACATCTATGCTTCTTCTCCCAAAAAACACCGTTGCGTCTGTCGTGGGTAATCGTCGAGCACGCGTTCTTGCACGGCGATTTCGCGCGGGCCTAGAGGCACTTCTACGAATAGGGCGTTACACGGCCAAGTGAGCGGTGCGATCAACGTGGAAGCTCTTCCTAAACATTAGGCGACTACTCGGGACCTTTTGCCACCTATCGAAGCACCGGAGTCCGCCGTCTGATTGGTTGCCTAGCCGGCTGTGCCGAAAATCTGTCAAGAAGTCTGTACGTAAGCGGTGGGGCCACAAGATGGAAACCGATCAAATGAGCCGTTCAATTGTCCCCGAGGGACTGAGTTGGGCCCTGAATACCCCGTGGACGGAATCTTTGCGGAGGACAGCGGCGAATCCCGATTACCGTGTAGTGATCGAATGCCAGCTTGCTGGAATTCCCCCCCAGCTATAAACGGTCGCTTTGTTACCACAAGCCGTGACGCTCGGATCTTATTGCCTATCGTCAAGGGAGACGTCTCAAGCCGCTTGCTCCGGCTTCCCCATGCGCACGAGGATACGATGCTTGACCAGACCCCGATCCAATGAGATCACCCCATTCCGCATGCGCTGACCATCCATCTCCACCCACGACACCCCTCGCTCGCAGCCTTCCGGATTCTCGACCTGGATCTCGTATATAGCTTCACCGTGACGATAGCGCAGGTGGAAGCCCTCCCACCACCCGGGGATGACCGGATTCAACTGCATGTGATCCCCTCGCACCTTCAAGCCCAGAACCTCTTCAACCCAGGCGCGGTACATCCACGCCGCCGAACCCGTATACCAAGACCAACCACCGTGACCGATCCGCCCGGGCAATCGGTACACATCAGCTGCGACCACGTAGGGCTCAAGCCCATAGCGCCACACTGTTTCTGGATCACGCGCGCGCTCAATCGGGTTGAGCATGCGCAGCATTTTCGCCGCCCGCGTACCATCCCCTCGACGTGCCAAG